>Ga0181538_10001510_pt1 | contig 26001 bp, 25 predicted proteins | sample PEATcosm2014_Bin_40_FD_119773 | JGI IMG/M metagenome (GOLD analysis project Ga0181538, IMG submission 119773) | Peatland microbial communities from MTU Mesocosm Facility, Houghton, MI, USA - PEATcosm2014_Bin23_30_metaG | ecosystem: Environmental > Terrestrial > Soil > Wetlands > Peat | place... | reverse complement strand
CGGAATCGAGCCTCACCGTATGCTGTGTTGGCGCCACGCCCTTCGTGCTCAAGCGGCGCAGACGCTCCCGCAGTGTAGCCGCGTTCATGCCCGCCTGGGCGCAGACGAACGGAAAATCGTGCGCATCATTGAACAAATACTGCTCCGCCTCGCGCTTCTTGCGCAGCGGGCCATTCAGCCATTCGTCGATCGTGGTGGCGATGACGGCCCTCCACAGCCCCTCTTCCCCTGCGGCTTCACTTTCGCCGTTTTCTCTTGTGTATTCGTCCATCGCGTCCCCCTCAGTCCCTTGCAGCTAAAAGCCGCCGACACTTCTACTGAGGCACGATGCACTCCATCCGCGGCGAAAATGGCTCCGCGGAGCACTTGCTAAGTGGCTCTGTTGATTGGGGTTGTGAGTTATTGCAAGAATTCTGACATCGAAGGAAAAGATCAGGTGTGCCAATCGCGTGGGCAGCACACCCTACTGGTTCGCTTTGCAACAGCGAGATGTGGCCGCGGAGAAGCGGATTAGCGCTTCGCGGAGACGGTTGCGAGCACGCGCCTGTCCAGCGCGACAGCGGCAAAATGCGCGCACGCCGCTCGCTGCGAGTCCGCCCAGGAGGAAAGCGCCGGAGTCGGAATCACCAATCGCAGCGCGCTGACCGAAAAGAAATAAAGTCGCGCCGCGAGCCGCTCCACTCGATCGCCCGCAGGAATGGGGCACAACGAAGCCAGCCCGAGGATTCGGCCAAACGCTTCGCCTGAAATGGGCGCAGCTTCAAGGCCCGCCAACTTGCGTGATGCAGGAGAAATCTCCACCTGTTCGTAGGCAAGGACGACAGCCCTGCAGTAGAGAAGAAAAAACTGCGAGAACGCCGAAAGAGAAAGCACGAGAATCAGGAGAGAGATCATTTAGGATGTTGGGCCGTTCCGGAGGTCGTTCCAACTCGTCTTCGTGTCATGCTACGAAGAGATTGCACGACTCAGGATGACCGAAGCTGCCTCCTCGAGTAGAGATTCCCAATGAGGGAGATGCACACCACGGTCCACTTCGTTCCGCTGCGAGCACGCCGCGAGAAATATTCCGTGGTCGTCGCGCGCCGAATCGGGAATCCAAGGACGGGCGGCTAAGCTTCTAGGAGGCAATGAGTTGTGCGTCGCCTCCACTGCCCTCCGAGCATTTACACGGGCGCGCTAGTCTCCGGAGGCGAGAATCGCACGAAGCGGCGATGGACAGATGTGTGCCACACTGAAACTGTCGTTCATTGCTCGTGGCTAGACTGAGGAACTCACGCGGCTAAATTGAGTAAGCAATTGCTCTCGTCCCTGCCCCATAAGAGCCGCCGCGAGTAGGTCACGGAGTCTGCGGCGCGGGCAGTTCAGGTATCGCCGCGCCATCTTTGCGTGGATCGGATGCGCCGTAGTTCACGCCCGTCGCGAAATCCCGCATGACGGCCTGGCCGCCGCCAAAAAGATCCGAGTAACCGGAATGCATTTCGAGTTTGTGGCCTTTGGCTTCAAGTTCGGCGCGTGCATTTCCCGGGATGCGATTTTCAAGCTGTACGCCGCAGCCGGTGAAGTCCGGAATGGTGAAGCGCGCCGTCTCCAGCGCAGCCTGAATGTTCTGCTTGAAGTCCACAATGTGCGAGACGAATTGCGCGTGCGCTTGTGCCTGATTCCAACCGCCCATGATGCCGAACGCGATGCGTGTCTGTCCGTTTTCGAGGAACGCGGGAATAATTGTGTGCAACGGGCGCTTGTGGCCCGCCAGCGCGTTGGGCGACGCGGGATCGAGCGAAAAGAGTGCGCCGCGATCCTGCAAAACAAAGCCGGTGCCCTCGGCCACTATACCGGAACCGAATTTCTCGTAATTGCTCTGAATCAGCGAAACCATATTGCCGTCGCGATCCACCACGCTCAGGTAGATTGTGTCTCCGCCCGCGGGCAGCGGCCCGCCCGCAGCCACGTCGCAATTGGCGTGGTCCATATCAATCAAATGCGCGCGCGTGGCGGCGTAGTCCTTCGAGAGCAGCCCTGAGACCGGCAATTTTCCGAACGCCGGATCGCCGATGTATCGCGCCAGATCGGCATACGCAAGCTTCTTCGCTTCCATCATCACATGCAGGGTGCGCGAACTATTGAGCCCGTATTGCGCGAGCGGAAACGTCTCCATGATGTTCAACATTTCGAGCGCTGCGATGCCCTGGCTGTTTGGCGGCATCTCGTAAACATTCCATCCGCGATACGTCGTCGAGATCGGGTCCACCCATTCGCCTCGATAATCGGCCAAATCCTGCGCGGTGAGCGTGCCGTCGTGGCGGCGCGACTCGGCCAGAAGCCGCTGCGCGATTTCGCCTTTATAGAATGCGTCACGGCCACCCTGTGCAATCTGCCGCAACGACGTCCCCAGATCCGGATTGCGAAAAATCTCCCCGACGCGCGGCGTGCGATCGCCTACAAGATACGTCTGCGAAGCCGCCACATTGCCTCGCAGCAGATCGAGGTTTGCCGACCAACCCTGCGCTACCCACTCCGTGACCGGAAATCCATTTTCCGCAGTCCGAATCGCCGGCGCCAAGTCTTCGCTCAGTTTCTTGCGTCCAAACCGATCCGCCAGCTTTTGCCAGCCGTCCACCACGCCCGGCACGGTGACCGTATCGATCCCGCGCGACGGCATTGCCAGAACTCCCTTGTGGCGCAGGTGCTCGATCGTCAGACCCGCCGGCGCCCATCCGCTGGCGTTCAAACCGTAGTATTTCCCGCTCTTCGCGTCGTAGACGATCGCGATCAAATCGCCGCCGAGCCCGTTCGACATCGGCGCCACCACGCCCATCATGGCGTTCGCGGCAATCGCCGCATCCACCGCCGAGCCTCCGCTCTCGAGGATGGACGCGCCCGCCTGCGCCGCCAGCGGCGATTCCGCGGCGACAATTCCGTACTGTGAAATCACCATTGACCGCGCCTGCCCGCGATCCTGCGCGTTCGCCGCCACACCCATCAGCGCGATTCCCAGGAGCGCGAAATCAATTGCGGAAAGTATTTTTCGCATAAACACACGCATTGATCCCCTTAGCTGCACATACCTTTTTCCGCAAACAGCGAACCCCCCGTTTGCAGAGCTCACTTTATCCCGTGGGGCCGCGCCCGGCAACCTTGGCCGTCCCGCCTCAAATCTCATCTCGCACACCATCCGCGCCGCATTTGTAATACAGTGTCCGTTGCCGCAGGAACGGCACTAGAATATCTTGGTGAATTGCGGAGTCGTGAGTTGACCGAAAAGCAGGCATCGCCCGTCGCGCGCCCGGAAGTCCCGGAGTTGCCGCCCTTCCAGCGCGCACTTGAAAACATTGTCCGCGCCGAACACGCCGATCCGCACAGCGTGCTCGGCCCGCATTACCTTGAGGGCGAGCCGGGCCGCGTGGTGATTCGCGCGTTCGTCCCGCGGGCGTCGTGCGTCTGGCTCCGGCTCGAGGGCGCGCCCGATTTGATCTCCGCAGAGAAAATTCACGCCGCCGGAATCTACTCCGCGACTCTCCCCGGCGTGCGCGAGCTTCCGCTGCCGCCGAAATCGTATCGCTGGGTGGTGCGCGAGCAGGGTCTGCCGGACCGCGAGTCGTTTGACCCGTACGTCTTTTCTCCCCTTCTCAGCGATCTCGATCTTCACCTCTTCGCCGAAGGCACGCACTACCGCTCGTTCGACAAGCTCGGTGCGAACGTCCGCGAAATCGATGGCGTGGCCGGCGTGCAGTTCGGCGTCTGGGCGCCCAACGCGCAACGCGTCAGCATCGTCGGCGATTTCAATCAGTGGGACGGCCGCACGTATCCCATGCGCAATCGCGGCTCCACGGGGTTGTGGGAACTCTTCGTCCCCGGCCTTGATTCCGGAGCGATTTACAAATACGAGATTCGTCCGCGCAATGCTGCGCTGCCAATCTTGAAGGCCGATCCTTATGGCTTTCGCGCTGAATTGCGGCCGCGCACGGGTTCCGTCGTCGCACGCCTCGATCAGCACGCCTGGCGGGATACCGAATGGATAAACGCGCGCAGGTCGCGCGATTGGTTCTCCTCGCCGATTTCGATTTACGAACTGCACCTCGGGTCATGGCGCCGCAAAATCGATGATGGGAACCGCTGGCTGCGCTACACCGAACTCGCCGATGAGCTGATCCCCTACCTGCAGAAAATGGGTTACACGCACGTCGAGCTGCTCCCCGTCATGGAGCATCCGTTCGACGGCTCCTGGGGCTATCAGACCGTCGGCTACTACGCGCCCACCAGCCGCTTCGGCTCGCCCGATGATTTCATGGAGTTTGTCGATCGCCTGCATCAGGCGGGCTTCGGAGTCCTGCTCGATTGGGCGCCCGCGCATTTTCCGCGCGACGCCCACGGCCTCGCCGAATTCGACGGCACGCATCTCTACGAACACGCTGACCCGCGCCAAGGCGAGCATCCCGATTGGGGCACCCTGGTCTTTAATTACGGACGCAACGAAGTCCAGAATTTCCTGATCTCCAACGCGCTCTTCTGGTTCGAGAAATATCATGTGGACGGCGTGCGCGTGGACGCCGTCGCCTCCATGCTTTATCTCGATTATTCGCGCCGCCCCGATGAATGGATCCCCAACCAATTCGGCGGTCGCGAAAATCTGGGCGCGATTGCCATGCTCAAGCGGCTCAGCGAGGTCGTGCACGAAAAATTCCCCGGCGTCCTCACCATCGCCGAGGAATCCACCGCCTGGCCCGCGGTCTCCCGCCCGGTCTATCTCGGCGGCCTGGGCTTCGATCTCAAATGGAATATGGGCTGGATGAACGACACGCTGAAATATTTCTCGCTCGATCCCGTCTTCCGCAAGTTTCATCACAATCGCATGACGTTTTCGATGCTCTACGCCTTCACTGAAAATTTCGTTCTGCCGATTTCGCACGACGAAGTTGTGCACGGCAAAGCCTCGCTGCTCAACAAAATGCCCGGCGACCTGTGGCAGCAATTCGCCAATCTACGCCTGCTCTTTGGCTACATGTACGGACATCCCGGCAAGAAAATGCTCTTCATGGGCTGCGAGTTCGGCCAGCGCGAGGAATGGACGGAAACGCACAGCCTCGAATGGCACCTGCTCGACTACCCGCAGCATCAAGGCGTGCAGCGGCTCGTCGCCGATCTCAACGCCCTTCAGAAGCGCGAGCCCGCCCTGCACGAAGTGGACTTTAACTGGAAGGGATTCGAGTGGCTCGATTGCAATGACGCCGACGCCAGCGTCCTCTCCTTCGAGCGACGCGCCCGCGATCCCCGCGACGTCGTGGTTGTCGTCGCCAATTTCACGCCCGTCGTCCGCGAGAACTACCGCGTCGGCGTTCCAGAGCCCGGCCACTATCGCGAAATCCTTAACACCGACGCCGAAATTTACAGCGGCACGAATACCGGCAACCTCGGCGGCGTCAACGCCGATTCCGTGCCCTGGAATGACCGCCCCTACTCCTTGAGCCTAAGACTTCCGCCCTTGGCCGTAGTCTTTTTCAAACTTCACCGCTGATCCCCGCTCCGACTCGCTACCCTTTATCTTCAGTCGTCCCGAGGAGTCCGCCGGAGGCGGCGAGGGATCTCTCTTCCTTCCCCCTATGCAGGCGCTCAGAAACTTCCTCCACGCCACCCCCACTCATTCTTGTGATTTAATTGTCGCCATGGAACAGGCTGAACTGAATCCGCGCCCGGCGATCGGAGTCATCATCGTAGTGAGCGGCGCGGCCGTCTCGTTCCTGTTGTGGCTGCTGTACGTACATCACGCGTCGGCCGATTTCGCAGGACGCTGGATGTTTTTGCCGGCCCTGAACGCCCTGTTGAATGGTTTGTGCGCGATCGCACTCTGCGTGGGCTTCTATTTTATAAAGCATCGCAATCGCGAAGCGCATCGGGCAAGCATGCTGCTCGCCTTCGCGTTCTCGTCCGCATTTCTCGTCAGCTACATCGTGAATCACGCGCTGCATGGCGACACGATTTTCCCCGGCCATGGTCCAGTGCGTACCCTGTATCTGTCCATCCTGGCCAGCCACGTAATCCTCTCTATCCTCGCACTGCCGATGGTCCTCACGACTTTCTTCTTCTCACTCACCGGTCGGTTCGCGATGCATCGCCGCATCGCCCGTTTCACGTTTCCCATCTGGCTCTACGTCTCCATCACCGGCGTAATCGTCTTCGTTTTCCTTAAGGCGTATGCCTACTAGACCGTCTGACGCAAATCGACCGTCGCTCGCCGCGCTCCTGCTGGCCCTAATCCCGTTCGTCGCCATGTGCTTCTCCGTCTCCGCCTGGGACCGCATCACTCCAATGGTTCTCGGCCTGCCGTTCAACCTCGCGTGGCTCGTCTCCTGGATCGTGCTGACCTCGGTCTGCATGTACGGCGCATATCGCATTGAGACCTCGCGAATCGCCAGAGACTCCGCTCGTCGCGGCGCCAACGACTCCGAGAATTCCCCCGAATGAGCCCCAGCTCGATCGCGCTCGTGGTGATCTGCGCCATCGTCGCGCTCGCCTCGGCCCTTGGCTTCTACGCCGGTACGCACCGCAAGATGAGCCTCGAACAGTGGACCGTCGGCGGCCGTGGCTTCGGCCCGCTGCTGATGTGGCTGCTGATGGCGGGCGAGGTGTACACCGCATTTTCGTTTCTTGGCGCAAGCGGCTGGGCCTACTCGCGCGGCGCGCCGATTTATTACGTTCTCGCTTACCTGAGCTTGGGAAATGTGCTGGCGTTTTTTATCATTCCAGCCGTCTGGGAATTGGGCCTCAAGCACGGCCTGCAGACTCAGCCGGATTTCTTTCTATTGCGCTATGGCAGCAAGTATCTGGCAGGGTTTGTCGCGGCCGTGGGAGTCGTGTTCATCATCCCGTATCTCCAACTCCAACTCACCGGACTCGGCATCATCGTCGAGATCGCCAGTTTCGATCGCATCGGACGTACCGAAGCCATGGTAATCGCCGTCGCGATCTTGGCCGGGTTTGTCCTGATCAGCGGCATTCGCGCGGTGGCCTGGGTGAGTATCCCGAAAGATTTTCTAATGCTGCTCGCGGCCCTGACCATCGGCATTTGGGTCCCGCACCATTACTTCGGCGGAATCGGTCCGATGTTCACCGTTCTCATGCGCGCCAAGCCCACGCATCTCACGATGCCGGGCGCGACGCACAACCTCAGCCACTCCTGGTACATCTCGGCAGTTCTGTTGAGCGCCGTCGGCGGCTACATGTGGCCGACAACCTTCGGCGCGACCTTCACTGCCAAGAGCGCCGACACGCTCCGCCGCAATACGGTGATTCTGCCTCTCTACACTATCTCGCTCGGATTCATGTTCCTCACCGGCTTCACAGCTTTGCTGGTGATCCCGGGCCTCGCCAATGGCGATCTCTGTCTGCTGACCATCGTCCGCAAGACGTTCCCCGCCTGGATGCTCGGCGTGATCGGCGGAGCAGGCGCGCTCACGGCGATGGTGCCCGCTGCGGTCCTCATCCTCACCGCCTCTACACTATTCGCGAAAAATCTGGCGCGGCCCATCTTCGCGCCCACAATGACGGATGATGGAGTCGCGAAGCTCGCCCGCCTTACGGTTGTGGCCCTCAGCCTGATCGCGCTCTACATCTCCATCCACAGCTCGGCGACTCTCGTCTCCATGTTGCTGCTGGGATACGCGGGCGTAGCCCAATTCTCACCCGGGGTGGTCCTGGGCCTTTTTTGGAAACGCTTGAAACTGGCTGGCGTCTTCGCCGGACTCGTTGTCGGTGTAACCTGCACCACATTCTTGGATCTATCCGGCAGGGACCCGCTGGACAGCCCGTTCGGCAATTTGAGCGCCGGGTTCGTCGCTCTCTGCCTCAACTACGGGGTAACGGTCGTAGTCAGTCTCCTGGCGTCCATTGATTTCGATGAGGCGAAGTAGGACAGGCATTCCTGCCTGTCCTCTGCCCCACCCGCCCGCCAAATTCATTGTCTCGCAGGCCCGGCGCGGCGTACGATGCGTCTGCCCGAAGACGCGCGTCCGAGAAGACGATGCCGTTCCCGCGCCGCGCAGGAAAATTCGAACGAGAGGATTTCCATTGAAGAGAATCTGGATCACCTTATGCGCGCTGCTCGCGATGGCGGCTGTCGTACCCGCGATATCTGCCGCAACGAAAATCAAGAACTTCGAGAAATGGCCCGCGGGCACATCTCCTTCGGAAATCGGCAAACGCGTCGCCGAACGTTTCATTGCCACTCCGCACTCAAATTTCGGCAGACCCGGTGCGCCATCGCGCATCACCTACCCCGAAGTCGTCACCTGGTACGGCGCACTAACGTTCGCAAAGCTCTCCGGGGATAAGCAGATGACCGCCGACTTGACCACGCGCTTTGATCCCCTGTTTACGACCGATGCCCATCTCATCCCCGATCCGGTCAATGTGGACTCCACTGTATTCGGCGCCGTCCCATTTGAACTTTTCATCGAAACGGGTGACCAGCGCTATCTCGATCTCGGGAAGCGTTTAGCCGACACCCAATGGGACAATCCGCAGCCCAACGGCCTGAGCACGCAATCCCGCTTTTGGATCGACGACATGTACATGATCACACTGGTCCAAATCCAGGCTTACCGCGCCACGCACGACAGCAAGTATCTCGACCACGCCGCGCTCGAAATGTCCGCCTATCTCGACAAGCTTCAACAACCCAACGGCCTCTTCTACCACGCGGACGATGTCCCATTTTTCTGGGGACGAGGTGACGGCTGGGTCGCGGCAGGCTTGGTCGAGCTGCTGAGCTCGATGCCTGCGGATCATCCCCTGCGAGCCAAGATTATGGCCGGCTACCAAAAAATGATGGCCGCGCTGCTCAAGTATCAGGGTAAGGACGGACTCTGGAAGCAATTGCTCGATCATCCGGAGGCGTGGCCAGAGACTTCCTGCACTGGCATGTTTACTTTCGCCATGGTCACCGGCGTGAAAAACGGCTGGCTCACGGACAAGAAATACGCCGTAGCCGCGCGCAAGGGTTGGCTGGGGTTGGTGAGCTATATCAACGCCGACGGCGACATCAGCAACGTCTGCGAAGGCACGAACAAGAAAAACGACCTAAATTATTATCTAACCCGCGCCCGCAACACGGGCGACCTACACGGCCAAGGCCCCATCCTTTGGTGCGCCTCGGCCTTCATGCGCTAACCGCCGGCGAGTTGCAGCTCGTGCGAGGGCCCGAGCAGTTGAGTCCGTTCCTTGGAGTGGCCTATGACGATTCTCAAAGCAATTCGTGTCCCGCTTTTGTTGCTTGTCTTGAGCGCCTGGAGCATTGCCGCCCTTGGCCAGACGCCGCCCCCAATTCCGCAAATCGTTCACGCTGGAACACGGTACCAATTGCTGGTAGATGGCCGCCCGTTTTTAATGCTGAGTGGGCAAGTGGACAATTCCAGCGCAACCAATCCTGATGATCTAGACCCCGCGTGGAATGCCATGACTGCGTTACATGGCAACACAATCGAAATCCCACTCTACTGGGAACTCATCGAACCGCAAGAGGGCACGTTTGATTTCCACTTAGTGGATCAGATCCTTGCGGGCGCCCGCAGCCATGGCCTTCGCGTCGTGTTCCTCTGGTTTGGCACGTGGAAAAATGGAACGATGGATTACGCCCCCTCCTGGATTAAAGAAGATCCCAAGAAGTACTTCCATGCTGAGAAAGCACGATACACGATTTCGCCGCTCTGTGATGCGGCCCTCGCAGCCGATGAACGCGCGTTTGGGGCCCTGATGAAGCATATCCTCGGCGTGGATCAAGATCACCGCACCGTAATCATGATGCAGGTGGAAAACGAAACCGGCATGGTTGATACGGATCGGGACTATTCCCCCCAAGCGAACGCCAAGTTCGCGGGACCGGTTCCGAAAGAACTAACGGACTATCTGGAAGCGCATCGCGATCAGCTGGCACCTACAGTCGCGGCAGCCTGGAACGGCCAACACAATCCTCGCTCCGGCACCTGGACGGAGATCTTCGGCGATCTTGCGCCCGAGGCCTTCAGCGCCTGGTATGTGGCCCGCTATGTGGACGGCGTCGCCGCCGCAGGAAAGCAGGAGTACCCGCTGCCCATGTATGTGAATTGCGCCCTCATGAACCCTGGTGATGTGGGCCCCGGTGATTACAACAGCGGGGGCCCCGCGGTCCATGTGCTCGACATCTGGAAGGCCGCGGCGCCGCACATTGACGTTCTCTCCCCGGACATCTACTTCGCCGATTTTCTGAAGACGGCCGCCGCCTACACTCGACCGGACAATCCCCTGTTCGTTCCCGAAACGGGATTGTTTCCCTACTACGATGCGTATGTGTTCGCCACACTGGCCCAGTTCAATGGGATCGGGTACTCGCCTTACGGCGTGGATTACAATTTCAATGGAGACCGCATTCCCGCCCAACTGGATTCCCTCAGCGACTACTATCGCGTGCTCGAACCGCTGCTTCCGATGATTGCGAAATACCAGAACACCGGCCAGCTCCATGCGATTGTTCAAGACGATCATCCCGCTCCCTTTGGCGGGGAACGCTGGCGCGCCGAAACCATCCCACTCGGGAACCATCTGGCTGCCGCCGTCCGGTTCAGTCATCCATACTCCTCCGAACTCACGTCGCGGCGTGGCGGCGGACTCATCATTGAACTCGCTCCCGACGACTTCATTGTGACCGGGGCAGGATTCCATGTGGATTTTGAGGAGCTTCAGGGACCTGTGCACTCGGCTCAGTTCTTGTCAGTTGAGGAGGGAGAGTTTGAGGGTGAGAATTGGGTGCCGATCCGCCGCCTGAACGGCCAGGAGTTGCATGTCATTCTGCGAGACAAGGCGCGAACCCTGCGCGTTCGTCTTCTGCGCCCGTAGACACGGGCACTTACTTGGTGGGGGCCGCTGGGCGAAGCTCCCTTCGTCCCAAGCCCGGACGGGCGACACCAATCCACATGGGGGCGGTTATCCCGGTGATGCGCAGCCCCAAGCCCGCATCAAATATTTCGTCGCTCTTTGCCTGTTTCCATGGAACTTCTGTGAGGGGCTTTGCGTTTAGTAAGCAGGATTGACCGAGGAGGTCAAATGAGGCGCCACAACGCAGCAGTTCTGTTGGCAGCAGGTAGCCTGGTCTTCGCGCTAGTCGGCAGTGCGGCCGGCCTGCGCGCGCAGACGCAGTCCAACGCGACCGACACCTGGATCCACGTTCGCGTGGAAAATCACGACGGCAAGGGAGACAACGTCCGTGTCAATATGCCCATATCCCTCGCCGAGGCCATCCTTCCCGCGATCCACAACGACAAGATCGATAACGGCCGCATCCGCATCGGCCATCTGAACGTCAATGGCGTGGACGTGCGCGCGATTCTCGCCGCGGTCACCAACGCAAAGGACGGCGAATTCGTCACCGTGCAAACCGAAGACAGCGACGTCAAGGTCAGCAAGAAAGACGGGATCCTGATCGTTCACGTTCTGAATCACGATAAGAACAATGCTTCTCCGACGCAGGTCGAAGTGCGCGTCCCAATGCCGGTGGTCGAAGCGCTGCTCTCGAGCAACGGCAACGAACTCGATGTGCTGGCCGGGGTGAAAGCGCTCGCGCACCAATCCGCCTCCGAACTCGTAAGCGTGGAGGACGGCAACGAACACGTCCGCATCTGGGTGGACAACAATAGCACTTCGGATTAGGGGTTCAGTAACACAGGCACTCTCTTGGCTCGCCGCGCCGTAGCCTTGGGCTTGTGGGCGAAGGCGGGGCCTTTGCGCATTTTGACGCAAGCGAAAAGGGGTAATCCATGCTCGCAAAGATCGCAATAGGCGCGGCGCTGACCTTTGCGCTCCTCACGGCGGTCATCCTGCGCGAGGGTTTTCTGGTCGTGCACGTGGATGAATCCGCGCCCGAGACTCACCACATTCGCATCTGGCTACCCGCGACGTTCGTCTCCGCAGCCTTCGCGCTGACACCGGACGAAAAACTCCGCAAAGCAGCGGAAAAAGCTGGTCCGTGGCTCGAAGCCGCTCGCGTGTCGTGCAATCAACTCGAACGCGAGCCCGATTTCACGCTCGCGGACGTCACCGACGCCGACAGTCACGTGATTGTCCAGAAACGCGGGCGCAGCATCGAGGTCAACGTGGACGAACACGATGACAAAGTTTTCGTCGCCGTGCCTCTGGCCTCGCTTGAGGACGTAACGGATCGCTTGCAAGTCGCGCGCCCGCCGCTCTGAGTCGCCCCCAAGACAAAGAGGCGCTCGGCGGAGCGAACGCCTCTCAAGGAACCTCAGTTTCAACGCCGGACAAACTCCGGCGAACTGAAACTACTGCTGCGGCGGCCCGCCGCCTCCCGGACGCATCTGGCCCGGATCAAACACTTGCGGGGTCCCGGTAATCATGTCCTTTGCGTCCGTGATCACCTTGAGCAGCGTCATGTTGGCGTTCGGGCTGGTCATTTTCACCAGGCCCCATGGAGAAACTTTTGGTGACACCCACACGTCGGCCCCGTCGCTGGACTTGTAGTGCTCAGCCGTGAACGTCCCGGCCGGCACGGTGACGCTCTCGCTGCCCAGGTCCTGCGCCTGTTTGCTGATGTCCGCGGACTGAGGAGCCTGCTGCCCGCGACCTCCCATTTGGCCCCCGCCGCCCATTCCGCCCACGGGCATTTCCATCGGGCCACGGCCCGGCGGCTGAATGATCATGCGCGTGGGCTTGACAGTACCCGCCTCCAGAACGAAGAGGTACTTGATATAAATCGTGCCTCCTCCGCGAGGGCTATCCATTGACATTTCCATCCAATAAGCAGGCTGGCCGTTCACGGTGTCCTGACCAACGATCGCAATTTGTATTTGCTGGGGCCCGCCGCTCGCCCCTTGCCGCTGATTCTGCATTTCGTACAGCGCGCCCGCTCCGACTACTGGACTCCAGACGCCGCGGAACGAACCGCCCATTCCCATTCCGCCCATCATGCCGCCCATCTGTGCGGAGGCCGCCGCTGCAAAAATCAAGATACCCGCTGCCGCAAACCACATTCGGATTGATCTCATCGAGGTTCTCCCCTCTTCCTTCGCAAACAAAACTACAAGTCGAGTCCCTGCTGCGTAACCATTTTCGTGAAATCGAAATGCGTTTTGATTTCGATCTTCCCCGCCGGACAGACAAAGTCTACACCTTTCAAGTTGGGCGCGAACAACGGAGATCCATCGGCGTTCTTCTTGGCAAAGTGAAACGTCACGGCGCCCGGCGTCTTACCGTCGTCGTTCATGCGCACCTCGGCCTTGAGTGGTGCGACACGCAGGCTTGCCGATTTGTTCTCGATGTAAACCTTCTGGCGAAGCTGCTCGATTGAATCAGCGTTGTCGAGCGAGCCGAACGGAAACATATCCGGACCGACCACTACAATGTCATACGTTTCCGAACTCTCGTTAGCGTATTTTTCGGCGTCAGCGGGCGCGGCATTTTGACTCAGCTCCGCGTTGCGCGCGACGGCATGGTGAATCGTCGCCGACGAAATCCAGCGCACCAGGAACGCGGCGGTGGGCAAATCACCCGTCGCGGAATTCGACTGGCTTCCCGTGGGCGGCCCAGACTGCGAATTGCTGCGCCAGTACTTGTCCACGAGCACCGGCTTGACCCAGGGTGAATCGCCCAGGATCTTTGCGACATCCTTTTGATCCCACTGTTTGTAGTCCTTGGCCATCCAGGGATCGGCAGCAAGGAGAGAAACGGCCAGCCCGAAAACTATACAGAAGGGATAAAAGCGGCTTAAAATCTTGAACATCCCAACCTCCGAATTCCCGTACGATCGACCTCAAATCAGTGCTTGGGGACCGAACGGACACATGATGATACGCAAATTCATTTGCTCACGCTAACAAATCTCTCCCCCCTACTTTGCCTCGCAAATGCCGGGCGGCGTCTGCGGAACTGCTTGCATCGCGCGAGAACAAATCGTTATCGCGCGCCAACGCTTCACTCATAGGCAAGCGAGTCCACCGGATCGCTTTGCGCCGCGCGAAATGCTGGAAAGATTCCCCCCGCGACGGACCCGAGAATCGTCAGCAGCGTGGCGCGCACGATCCACGCGGGCTCGATCTCAATTTGAAGAGTCGGAGACGTGTGATGCAGCAGGCGGCAAACGGAAAACGTAATTACGAGACCCGCGAGGATACCCAGAATTGCCATCACCATCGTTTCCACGAAGATAAACCAGCAGATGTCGAATTTTGTCGAGCCCAATGCCTTGAGAATCCCGATCTCCCGCGTCCGCTCGAGCACCATCGTGTGCATGGTCATCAAGACCACCAGAAAACTGATGGCCACTCCCAAACCGACAAACGATCGAATGAATGGCCGAAGCTCCGGCAGATTCTGCGAGGTCATCAGCGTCAAATACTCGGCCATGGTGCGGACGCTGTAGCCAGGAAACAGTTTTACGATTTGCGAGCGCAGCCCCTCGGTATCCCCCGTGCTCTTCACATAGAACATGGAGACGCGGCCTTCGGAGCCGGCGATGTCCTGCGCAGTGTCCATCGGGATGAAGAATCGGGCCCCTTTGCCGTGAACGACGATGCCGCTGATCTGGAATTGACGGCTCATCAAGGTCGTCATGTCGCCGACGCGCAAGTGGCGTGACCCTGCCGCCAAATCGTCGGCGATGGCTTGATTTGAGGCTTTGAACGGGCCGCCATCGAGATACGTGAAACCGTCGCTCAGGCTCGTAAAGCGCTCGTACTGAATGCCATAAATGACGTTGAAGTTTCGGGTATCCACAACGATGAGTACGGGGGCGACGGCTGCCACCCCCGGAATCTTTGAAATTTGGTCGCCGACGGATTGCTGCATGACGGCGCTGGAGAAGGCAAAGAAAATGGAGGAGTTACGCGGCTGCACGATGATATCGGCGCCGACTCCTTCCGCGCGGGCGCGCCAATCGGCGAGCACTCCCGATGTGAGACCGACGATGAGCAGAATAAGGAAAATTTGGAGCGAGATGGCGATAACGCTCAGCGTGGAGCGCAGAGGACGCACGCCCAAGTTGTTCCAGATGAGTTGCAGATAGACGGTACTGAGTCGTCTCTTTTTCTTCGGCACGCGTTCTTTTCCCGGAGCGTACTCTAGCATCGCGCGGAAGAAGGGTCAAAGGCGCGACGGAGAAGGGAGAAGGACAATAAAACCTCTGCAGTTCCCTCTGGTAATCACCTATCAAGAATGTAAAGCAAGAAAAGGGGACTATTGTAATCTTCACATGATGCGCCCAGCATTGAATTGGAATGTTTGTTCTGAGGCAGCAATGAGCGTTCGCGCGCTTCATACGGGCCTTCGTGGTATGCACCTTCTGGATGCACCCATCTTCAATAAGGGCACGGCTTTCACCGACGAAGAACGGTCCGCCTTTGGTCTTCACGGACTCTTGCCACCGCACATCGAGTCGCTGGACGAGCAGACTGCCCGCGCGTACGAAGCATATCTGAGGAAGACGGACGATCTCGAACGTCACATCTACCTGCGTGCGCTTCAGGATACGAACGAGGTCCTGTTCTACAGCCTGCTGAATGCCCATATCGAAGAGATGACGCCCATGGTCTATACGCCGGTGGTGGCGTTGGGCTGCCAGCAGTTCAGCAGGATTTATCGCCGCGCGCGTGGCCTGTTCATCCCTTATCCACTCCGAGACTCGATCTCCAGCCTCCTGCGAAATCGGCCCAACCAGGACGTGGACGTGATTGTGGTGACCGACGGCGAGCGAATCCTGGGCATCGGAGATCAAGGCGTAGGAGGCATGGGGATTCCGATCGGCAAGCTCGCGCTCTATTCTCTGATCGGCGGCATTCACCCAGCTCGAACCTTGCCGATCGTCCTGGACGTGGGGACGAACAACGAGGATCGGTTACGAGCGCCGGAGTACCTAGGTTGGCGTCACGAGCGAATTACGGGCGACGCGTACTACGAGTTCGTGGACCAATTCGTCCAGGCGGTGAAGCTGGAGCTGCCTCAGACGTGTTTGCAGTGGGAGGACTTCGCCAATCGCCATGCCCGGCCCCTCCTCGACAGGTACCGCGACCAATTGCTGACCTTCAACGACGACATTCAGGGGACAGCGGCGGTTGTTTTCGGAGCGCTTACGGGGGCCATCAAGACTTCCGGCCGAAGCTTCAGGGACCAGCAAATTGTGCTTTATGGAGCGGGCGCTGCGGCCATCGGGGTGGCGGATTACTTGCGCACGGCGCTGGTGGAGAGCGGCCTCTCGGAACAAGAAGCCAGGTGCCGTTTCTGGATCGTGAACCGAGGCGGCATCCTGCACGCGGACCGAACCGACCTGAATCCGGAGCAGCGCGTATACGCCCAGGCTGTGGAACGCTTCGCGCGGTGGGAGCGGCCTGCTTCCGGCACGATTGATCTAGAAACCGTCACTCGGAATGTCGACACGACGATTTTGATTGGCCTATCCACCTCGGGCGGCGCATTCACGGAATCAATCGTGCGAGAAATGGCCCGCAAAGTTACCCGGCCAATTATTTTCCCGCTCTCCAATCCAACGGACCGGTGCGAAGCCGTTCCGGAAGACTTGATGCGTTGGACCGGCGGCCGGGCGATCGTCGCCACAGGTTCTCCATTCGGTCCCGTTGAGTTTGGCGGCAGGAAAATTCCCATAGCCCAGTGCAATAACGTTTATATCTTTCCGGCAGTCGGTCTGGGACTGATAGCGTCCGGGGCGCAGAGAGTGACCGATCGGATGATGATGGCGGCTGGGCGTGCATTGGGTGAGCATCCGGCCGCGCCGCCTGATTCGGAAGCGGCGTTACTTCCCTCCTTGAAGGATCTAAGGACAATTGCGCGTCAGATCGCCTTTGAGGTGGGGGCCGAGGCCCAACGGGCCGGCCTTGCGGAGTCGACTTCACCCGAAGAGTTGCGCGCTCGCATCGCCGCCGCGCAATGGAATCCTGAGTACCCTCATGTCGTTTCGGACCAGGCCTAGCTCCCGCGTGTCGCCCCCTGCCCCTGATCCATCCTCGCAAGCGACCCGCAGTGTGCCTCGCTCGCCCGCCGAAGCAGTGATCGAAAGAAAAGCTTCGAATGCAACATTCTGATGCTCAGCAGCTTCAGACGCGCATGCGCCGAGGCTTTCTCAGTTTTCTGCGTTGCACAATGGCAGACGCGCGTTGTTCGCGTATGCACAAGGGCGTGAGACACTTAAGCCAATATTGTGACGGCGGACACGTCGCGGGCAAGACACAACTGTCGAAGCGCGTACAAACTTTTATGAGGGACGGATGATTTCAACAGTTGTGTTGAAAAGTTTGTGGAAAAGAGTCCGTTGGGGTTGCTAACTGAGCACAATCACGCGAGTTGGTACAGATTGCACTGAAGTTGTGCAGAAGAAGGTTTTGCGCGCCTCAGAGTGAACCAGTTGATTGGGAATATTTTGCACGCGTGGGAATTGTTGATTCGATTGGAGATCGCAAACTAAGAGTAGACTGGGCAGAATGCGAGAATCTAATTCGATACCAGCACACCTGCCGCATCTGAACGCGCAAAGTATTGAAAACAAGATGGCGGCATGAAGGCCGACGCTACGAAGCGTTCCGAAACTTAAATGAATGTGCGCTGCGGAGCACGTTCAGTACCAACGCGGGGGGCGGACTAGTTCGATGTGAATCGTTTGGTCCTGCTGGTCGATTTCGTAGAACTGGCCGAAGGGTTTCCATTTCGGCGCAACGATTTGAACTTCGACTTTACCCAGTGGAACGTCGGGCGCGCGAGCCACGCCATCCTGATTGGTCTTCAGATCGAACTCTATCTGCTTGTCTTTGCCCACCTTATGAATTTCGGTGAACTTGACGTAGACGCTGGCATCCTCGATGGGCTTCTTATCATCGGCGGCAACCACTTCGACTCTCAGCCAGTGGGAGATGACGGTGGGCTCGTCGTCTGGATCTTTTCTCTTGTCCGGCTTCGGGGGCTTGGCGGGCTGATCCGGCTGATCGGTTGAAGGCGGCGGCTGGGATGGATTGGGGGATTGAGCCGACTGCCGGGCAGCCATAGGCGAGGGGAATAGGAAAACGAGCATGACAAGGCCGAGCACGCAGTGAACCAAATTGCGTAGTTCCCTGCCCCGAATGCTTTGCCTACAGTTGTTTTCTGCTCGCATGTCGCGCGTCCGGCTGACGCGGCCTCTATTCTGCAACGATGCGGGTTTGTGTGCAAATGTCTCCAGGGGGCGAAGACCTTTCTTCGGCCGACCGCAAGGCTACCGCGGGGACTTCTCAGAGGCGGTTTGCGCGCGATTACGCGCGAGTGTGATACTACGGAGTGTCAAACGACTGAAACGGGCACGGAGGAGACTGCAGATGGGATTTGCTACGGATGCGATTCACGTGGGGCAGGAACCCGATCCGGCTACGGGCGCGATCGTCCTGCCAATTTACCAGACCTCGACGTACGTCCAGGAGAAGCTCGGCGAGACTAAGGGATACGATTACGCGCGGACGAACCATCCGAACCGGAAGGCGCTCGAGCGCACCCTCGCGAGACTGGAAGGCGGAACCGCGGCATACGTGTTCACGTCGGGGATGGCGGCGATTGACACGGTGTTCCGGTTGCTGCGGCCCGGCGATCACGTGGTGGTTTCCGAAGCTGTGTATGGCGGCGTGTTCCGGCTGTGCACGCAATTCCTGGTGGAGTTTGGGTTGGAGTTCAGCTTTGTGGACACGTCCTCGCTGGACGCAATCCGGGGCGCCCTAAAGCCGAACACGAAAATGATTTACGTGGAAACGCCGACGAATCCGACGATGATCGTGAGCGATATCGCGGGAGTGGCTGGCGTGGCGCGGGAACGAAAATTGACATTGGTGGTGGACAACACATTTCTCAGCCCTTATTTTCAGCGGCCGATCGAGTACGGGGCGCACATTGTCGTCCACTCGATGACGAAATATCTGAACGGCCACAGCGACGCCGTGGGCGGGGCCGTGATTCTGACGCGTCCGGAAGACGCCGAGCGAATTTATTTTCTGCAACGCTCCGCAGGGGCGGGTCTCGCGCCGATGGATTGTTTTCTGGTGTCGCGCGGAATCAAGACGCTCGCCGTGCGCATGGCGCAGCACGATGCCAACGGGATGACGCTGGCACGCTTTTTGGAAAATCATCCGAGGGTGCAGCGCGTGCTCTATCCAGGATTGCCGTCGCACCCGCAACATGAGATCGCGCGGCGTCAGCAGAGCGGATTCGGGGCGATGCTGTCTTTCGACGTTTCTACGCTCGAAGCCGCGCGCAAAGTCTTGAATCGCGTGAAGCTGTGCTCTCTGGCGGAGAGTCTAGGCGGGGTCGAGACACTGATTTCGCATCCGGCGACGATGACTCACGCATCCATTCCGCCGGACGTGCGGAAGCACGTGGGCATCGCGGACGGCCTGGTGCGATTGTCGGTAGGGATCGAAGATGCTGAGGATCTTGTAGCGGATTTGAACCAGGCGCTGGAGGGAGTTTAGCTTTCGGCGGTAGGTCAAGAAACGGAAATGAAAAATAGAGTTACCGAGCTGGCGCTTCTGATTGCGCTGCTGTTCGCAACGACTCCCGCAGTGGGACGCGCTGACGAAGGCGCGAAGGAGCAAACGAGTTTTAGTTCTGAACAGGACTTCGTCAATCAGCCGGTCCAGAGCCCAACGCCCTTGTCTGCGGAAGCCTTGTCGGCGTTGGCGACGGACCGAAATGTGGCCGGCTGCCTCGCGGAATCGGGAAAGTCACCGGACCAAGTGTTCGCGTGGTTCGTTGCTTCGGTAATCCATCTCGGCCCCAAGGACGAAGCTGACTATATTGTCTTGCCGAATCTGCTGCTGAAGGCCGGGCAACCGGACGACGTGCCGGGAAGAGGGTGCTTCCTGCGAGCGAACGCGGCGTGGTTTTGGGCGCTTCGCAGAACCAAACAAGGATACAAACTGGTCTTCAGTGGCGGCGGCCACGAATTGAGCGTCTTGCGTCACCGGACCAACGGGTTCCGGGATATCAAAACTGGTTTTATTTTGCAGGCGGGGCAAACGTTGGATGAAACAGTCTATCGGTTCGACGGGCAGAGCTACGTGCAGGTGAAAGTGGATCAACGGCCTCTAGAGTGATTCGAATCTCGCTCAATGACCTCTTAGGACTTGTAGGTGCGCGGCTGTCGGAAGTTGCGTCGCTTAGCCGGCGATGCGTTTCTTATTGTCCGAAACAGAATCCCTGACCCAGTCGAGATAGGCGGGGAGTCCTGCAGCAATGGGCAGGGCGATGATCTCGGGGACATCGTAGCTGTGGAGGCGAAGGATTGCCTCGCGCAGGGCGGGGAATTTTGCGCGCGTCGTCTTCATGAGCAGCAGCCGCTCCCGGGCCTGCTCGATTCTGCCCTTCCAGCAATAAATGGAATCCACTTGGCCCGGCAGAAGATTGGCGCAGGCGGCGAGTCGCGATTCAACGGCCGAACGCGCAATACGACGCGCTTCAGCGAGCGAAGAACAAGTCACGAAAACGACTAATGCTTGGGACATGCCAAATCCTTTCTATTCGCCATTCCCTGCTTGGGCGATCCCGCGACCCGCGGCAGGCGCCGGGCGTTACTCTTTCTCTCGCGCGCGATTGTGCGGGTGGCGGCAAGTTTTGCCACACGCTAGAATACGCGCGGGGGGATTAGCGATTGTAACCTGCGCATGACCGCAGCGATCAAATTCGGGACTTCCGGCTGGCGCGCGATTATCGCCGATGAGTTTACGTTCGGCAACGTGCGGCGCGCGGTGGCAGCGATCGCCGACCACGTGCTCAGCCGTAATCCAAGGCCTACGCTTTTGATCGGGCACGACACGCGTTTTTTTTCGGAGGAGTTTTCGCTCGCGGCGGCGGGCGTGCTCCAGCAGCGCGGTGTTGGAGTGCTGCTGTGCGATGCACCGGCGCCAACGCCGGCGATTGCCTTTGAGATCCGGCAGCGCCAGCTGGACGGCGCAATCAATTTCACGGCCAGCCATAACCCCGCACAATATCACGGGCTAAAATTCTCCGGCCCTGACGGCGGACCCGCTTTGCCGGAAGTGACCAAGGACATCGAGGTGCGCGCGGCGAAACTTGCACAGCCCGAACGCGCGGAGCCGCCGGCCAATCTACAGCGTGTGAGCGTTCGCGAACACTATCTGAAGCGGCTCGGCGAATTGATTCACTTCGATTCCATTCGCAAGGCCAAGCTGCGCATCGTCTATGACGCGCTGCACGGCTGCGGCGGCGGTTATCTGGACCGGGCGCTGTCGGAGCACGACATTCCGTCGCACACGATTCGCGCGAACCGCGACGTCCTGTTCGACGGGACCGGGCCGGACGTAGTCGAATCGAACCTCGCTCCGCTGCTGCGCGTGCTCCACGAGCACGAGGCCAATGTAGGGCTCGCGACCGACGGCGACGCGGATCGCTTCGGTATTCTCGATGCCGACGGAACGTGGTTCCAGCCGAATCATATTCTTGCTCTGCTTTACGATTACTTGCTCGAGACGCGCGGGTGGGCGCCGTCGAACGGCAAAGCTCTGCCCGCGGCACGCAGCGTCGCCACTTCACACTTGATGGATGCGGTGGCGCGAAGCTACGGGACAACGGTGTACCAGACGCCCGTCGGTTTTAAATACATCGGCGAGCTGATTGGGCAGGACAAGATCGCCCTGGGCGGCGAGGAGAGCGCAGGCCTTACGATTCGCGGACATGTGCCGGAAAAAGACGGCATCCTCGCGTGCTTGCTCGCGGCGGAGATGATTGCGGCACGGCGCGCGACGCTCGCAGAGCAGTTGCGCTATTTATTCCGGCGCGTAGGCGGCGAGTTCTGGCCGATGCGAATCAATCTGCATTTGCCGGGAGAAATACAGGCGCGCACTGTGGAACGGTTGAAATCCGACTTCGGAACTTTCCTCGGACGAAAGGTGGCGCGCGAGGATCGCACGGATGGGCTTAAGCTCGAATTCGAAGACGGCTCGTGGGTGCTGCTGCGGCTCTCGGGCACGGAACCGCTCTTGCGTGTGTACACGGAAGCGGCGACGCAGGAAAGTTCACGGCAACTGGGCGAGCAGATGCGGGCGTGGATCTTCGGCGCAGCCGCGGGAGGGCATGCAGCATGATCGAAAACGAAACGCCGTCAGTATTGAAGCGCTTCGCCCAGCCGGTTCTCTTCGTCGCTCTCCTACTCTTATTTGTGCACGACATTTTCGGCGATCACGGATTTGTCGCGATGCGCCGCACACAGAAGGAAATCGAGCAGATGCGCGGTGACATCTCGAAGCTGAACGACGAAAATCGTTCGCTGTCGAGCCAGGTGACGGCGCTGAAGAGCGATCCGCGCATGATCGAGCAGATCGCGCGCGATGAGATGGGATTGGCCCGACCGGGAGAGATGATTTTTAAAGTGCCCTCGGATTCTTCCGACCCTTCGGGCGCCGGTGGAACTTCCGCGGATAAGCCGCAGCAGTAGCGACTTCTGTTAATTCTCCACTCAAACTTTCCTAAGTGAGCTTGGTTGTGCCATGCGCCGACGCGCGGAACCGCTAAATTCTTCGCTTCACGCAGAATGACAGCCGTCGCGGGTTGCGCGCGGCGCGATGCGCGTTTGGTGGCTAGGACGCGGCGGGGGCTGGGCGTCTCAGGCGCGCCCAGAGATCGGAGCCGTGGCCCTTCGAGCGATTGCGTAAGACCGCGAGAATCGTCATTGCTACGAAAATGATTGTCAGGCCCCCGGTGGCGGCGGGTATGCTTGAGGCGTGCTTGTGCAGGATGGACAAACTGCCGTAAACAAATTCGATATGCACCCAGTAAACGAGCAGCGAGCACTTGCCCATCTCGATGAGCGGGCTGAATCCCCACTGCCCCGCCCCCCACCGGCACCAGACGTAGGCGCCGCAAAGAATGATCAGGAGAATGCCCACGCGAGCGAGGAAAAAATTTGGACTCGTGTGCCAGAAATCGTAAACGGGAGTGAGTTGAAACCGGCGCGCGTCGAGCCAAAGCGCCAGCCATACGAGGACGCCCCCGGCGCCGGCCGATGCGAACGCGGTAGCAGCTTCATGCCGCCGCGCCGCTTCGGAGAAAATCACAATGCCTACGGCGAGACCGGCGAGCGCGAATGCGCCCCACGGAAACAGCGGAAAGAGTCCCGCCTGCGGCTGGTTATAAATGTGGACGCCGTTGATATAGGACTCGAGGTACCACGGCAGCCAGCGCGGCCGGTCGGTCGTCCAAAGCCAGGGCGTCGCCAGCGAAATCGCTGCGGCCACAAAAACAGATAACGCAAAGCGCCATGCGCGATCGCGCGACGCGCTGCCCCCTTGCGCAATCGTGCTGCCCATCCAATTCACCGCTCCGAGAAGGACGATCGAGACGCCGATGATGTTGAGAACGTCGACGCGCAACAGGTCGGTCCGGGGCGCCCCGCCGTAACCGAGCAGGAATTCCTGCAATCGAAACAGGAAACCGTAGAGCAGGACTTCGCCGCCGCGAAGCATTGTCTTCCGCGCGATCGCGCCCAGCAACAAGCCCTTCTGGCGCATGCGATCGGTCGTGAAGGCGACAGCGACTCCCGCGAGGAACAGGAACAGTGGGGCCGGCAAGGTGCCGCCCAGCTGCGACCATTTCGAGAACGCCGACTGGTGGGCGGCGGGGCTGAGCCAGGAGTCGTAGCAGTGCGTTTGAAACATCACAGCGCAGGCGAATCCGCGCATCCAATCGAGATAGGCAATTCTTTTTGTAGTTTCGAGAGCCATCGTTTTGCGACTTTTGAGTTAGACTATTGCGAATGTCTTCGCAGAAAGTCTTGTCCGTGCGCGCGGCCCTGCTGATTTGGGCCGTGATGATGCTCGCACTCACATTCTACGGCATTTGGATTGGACTTGGTGGCCACCAATACGTTGTGTTCGCTTGTGTCACAGCCTGGCTGTTGGGCGTCGAAATTATTCTGGCGTCCGGCGGGCTGATCGACAAAATTATTGCGCGCATGAATCGGGCGACGGGCGCGGCGTGCGTCATGGCGCCGATTTTCGTCTACTGGGTGTACGCGACTGGGACGGGCAGCTTCAGTTGGGGGCGAGTGGGGCTGGCGACCGCGTATGGCCTGGTCCCGACACTCCTGGCGGCGACAGCGGGCGACGCGGAATTCGCTTGCTGGCAGGACTACGTCGCGCTCCTCGTCATTTTTTTTCCCTATTGGAGGGGCTGGCTTCTACAGCTCTGGGTCTATCCCGACCACCGCATTGGATGGGTGTATTGCAGCATGTTCGCGATTCAGGTGGGCATCATTGTGTTTTTCTTCGTGCGCCGCGTGGATCGAACCGGATATTCCTTCGGCTGGGCGCGGGGCTGGACGATAGTTGCGGTCGGGGGGTTTCTGGTCGCGGCCGTGGTGATCATTCCGCTTTCAACCCTCATTCATTTCACTCGATTTGACGCACGACTTGCGCGGCCGGTGGCCGTGCTGCCGGAAATGATCGGCGTGTTTCTTTTTACTGCTTGGGGAGAGGAATTCTTTTTTCGGGGGCTGCTGCAAAATGCGCTGCAACGAACATTTCGCAACGAGTACGCGGGATGGGCAGCGGCGGCGGTTGTCTTTGGTTTTTCGCATATTCGGCACGGACATTTTCCGAATTGGCGATACGTTTTCCTGGCAACGCTCGCGGGAATCATTTATGGATTTGCCTGGAGAAGAACGAAATCAATGACCGTGAGCGCAACGATCCACATGTTGGTGGACGTCACCTGGCACCAGCTATTCCGGACGCTCTGAAGCAGCGCGGAAAGCCACCGCACGTAAGATCAGCAGAACTTTTCCAATAGACTCTAGCGCACTACGCCGGCCAGGGGACTGGACGCCGAGGCGTAGAGTTTCTTAGGCATGCGGCCGGCGAGGTACGCTTTGCGACCGGCTCCGATCGCACCACGCATGGCCTCTGCCATCAGCACCGCGTCCTGCGCTTCCGCAATTGCCGTGTTCATCAGGACGCCATCGGCGCCAAGCTCCATGGCCACCGCGGCATCGGACGCGGTGCCGACGCCCGCGTCCACAATAAGCGGGACTTCGGTGACGCGTTCGCGCAGGATGCGGAGATTGGCATGGTTCTGCACGCCCATGCCGGAACCAATCGGGGCCGCGAGGGGCATTACGGCGGACGCGCCCGCATCGATGAGCTTGCGCGCTACGACCAGATCGTCATTGGTATAGGGCAACACGACGAAGCCTTCCTTCACGAGCAAACGCGTGGCTTTGACCAGTTCTTCGGTATCAGGAAAAAGAGTTTGTTGATCGCCGATGACTTCCAGCTTCACCCAGTTCGAGAGTCCCGCCTCACGTCCGAGGCGTGCCGCGCGGATAGCCTCTTCGGCCGTATAGCAGCCGGCGGTATTGGGGAGAATGAATATTTTTTCGCGATCGATGAAATCGAGCAGGGATTCCTTGCTGCGATCGGAGAGATTCACGCGGCGAACCGCGACCGTGACCATGTCCGCGCCGGAGGCCTCGTGGGCGCACGCCATTTCCTGAAAGCTGCGGTACTTCCCCGTCCCGACTATCAGGCGCGAACGAAATCCGCGGCCCGCTATGACCAATTGATCGCTCATCTGGCATCTCCCTTGCGTATTGTACGCTGTCAGGGTGCCGAGGCAAGGACGCAGGAACCCATAGTGGCGACGGGGCCCCACTCTCTGTCCGCTTCCCGCGGACAAAGGATGGACCACGCTCACGTCAAGGGCTCTGCCACCCGCCAGAAGCCGTAGACGCGATGCGAGAAACCTGGGCCCTTGAGATCAACCCAGAGTTCCACGTCAACGTAGGGGTTGACGTATTGTCGAGCCGCTCGAAACTCAAGTTTCTGCAGTCCCCATACGTGCGGTCCGGCTGAGGGCGGTGCGGCCAGCCCAGGAACAGAACACCACAGAATTAGACAGCTGGCAGGTAAGAATCGCAGGAAGAGAGTGCGAAGAGAGCATCGCTTCACCGGAACAGGAGCAACGTTGTTCTGGCAGCGAGTGCTGCATGCG
>Ga0181538_10001509_pt1 | contig 26029 bp, 19 predicted proteins | sample PEATcosm2014_Bin_40_FD_119773 | JGI IMG/M metagenome (GOLD analysis project Ga0181538, IMG submission 119773) | Peatland microbial communities from MTU Mesocosm Facility, Houghton, MI, USA - PEATcosm2014_Bin23_30_metaG | ecosystem: Environmental > Terrestrial > Soil > Wetlands > Peat | place... | reverse complement strand
GGCTTTGCAGCCGTCAAAGGCAGCCTCGAAAGTGAGGGGAACGACCCAGGAGAGGTTGTTGCCGGAACCGGTAACCGAGGAGCCGGCCGAATTGAGGGTGCACTGGCTGTTCTGCACCGAGCCGGTCGAATTCAAGGCCAAGGGGCCGAGCCACGCGTTTTGCGCGTCGTTCATCAGGTAGACGGCATTGGCGGCGGCGTTGTAATAACCGAGGCACTGCGGGCCGGTTCCGGAAGTCGAATAGATGTCGAACATCGCTTCGGAAATAGCGGCGTAGCCAGCCGGATCGGAGAAAAGGAACGTGAAGGTCTGGGACGTGCCGGCGCCGGAGGAGGGAGTCGAAGAGACCACGGTAGGAGCGCCGTTCTGCGTCACGGTTATCTGCTGGCCCAGGACCATAATGTGCCCCACGCGCGAGGTGGACGTGTTTGCCGTAAAAGAGAAACTGACGACTCCGTTCGCGATGGTTCCGATGCTGAGCCAGCTCGAATCGCTGGTTGGTGCGTAGACGCCGGTGAGAGGTGCCGTGGACGGGATCACCGGCAGCAGCGAGTCTGTCCCGGCTGAGGCAGGCTCGGTCAAGCTGGCAGGGCCGACGAAGGCGTAGGGGAGCTCCTGGAGACCGAAGCTGCCGAAATAGACATTCCCGGAGCCATCCACAGCTACGCCGTAGGGAGCTGCCACCAGCCCAGAGGACGCCAGGGTAGTTACCTGCTGCGTCGCCGCGATCCACTCATACACCGAGTTGGCGGCGTTATCGGCGATGTAGACGTTCCCCGAGCCGTCGACTGCCACGCCCCAGGGCCCATTCAGGCCCGACGACACCAGCGTAGTCAACTGCTGCGTGGCGGCGCTCGACTGATAGATCGCGTTGTTCGTTTGGTCCGAGACGTAGAGGTTGCCGGCGACGTCCACGGCCACACCACCAAGATCACCCACCCCCTGCCACTCAAACAGACTCAACTGTAACGTCGAGGGACTCCACTCCGTGATATAGGTGTTGGCTTGCGGCGATATGTAGACGTTGCCGGAGACGTCCAGCGCCAACCCGAACGGAGGGTCTAGCAGGCCCGGCGACACCAGCAGGGGAGGGTTACCAGCGAACTCCTCCGGCCCCACCAGCGTAGTCAACTGCTGCGCAGAGGGATTCCACTCCTTGAGCATGACGTCGTTCGTATCCGCGATGTAGACATTCCCGGAGCCGTCCACCGCCACGCCATAAGGAAGATTCAACCCCGACGACACCAGCGGGGTTGTCTGCTGCGCCGATGCGCTCCACTCCGTGATCGCGCCGCTCTGAGGAAGCGCGAGGTAGACGTTGCCAGAGCCGTCCACTGCTACCTCGCCGGGCTGAGTCATGCCAGAGGCCAGTGTAATCGCCGACCCGAACGGCCCGATATAGTTCGCTCCCGCCTGTGTCACGGTGACCGTTAGCCCTGCGATGGTCAGTGTGCCGGTGCGTGAGCCCGTGCCGGTGAACGCGTCATAGGTGAACACAACCACCGCGCTGCTGGTGCCGCTGGCGCTGCCGGAGGAAATGTGCAGAAAGGAAGCGTTGGACGTGGCAGTCCAGGCGGCGTCGTAAGACAGGACGACCGAAGAAGTGCCCCCGGCGCTGCCAACCAGGAGCGCATTGGTGCCCAGCCTAGGGCGTACGAAGGCGTACGCCGCCCCGTGCCAGGTATTCTTATAGGGAGATCCAATCATCATGGTGTCCCCGCTCACCGACACGGAAAAGCTGAAGGAGTTGCCCGCCGCACCATCGGAAGCAGTCAACTCCTGCTGTTGGGTCCAAACTCCGCCGCTGCGCACGAACACGTACGCGGCTCCCTGGTCAGTTTGCGAGTTGATGGTCTTGATCGAGCCGATAACCGCCGTGTCCCCGCTCAGCGACACGGACCAGCCGAATTCATCGCTCGACGCGCCATCGGAGGCAGTTAGCTCGGCCTGCTGGCTCCAGACCCCGGTGGCGCTTGCCACAAACACGTACGCGGCTCCCTGGGTGAAATTCTTGGCCCAGGCTCCGATCACCGCCGTGTCCCCGCTCACCGACACGGACAAGCCGAATTGGTCGCCTGACGCGCCGTCGGAAGCAGTCAGTTCCTGCTGCTGGGTCCAAACCACGCCGCTGCGCACAAACACGTACGCGGCTCCCTGGTTGGCGTTCGAATTGATGGTCTTATAGTGAGCCCCGATCACCGCCGTGTTCCCACTCACCGACACAGAGTAGCCGAAATCGTCGTCCGCTGCGCCATCGAGAGCAGTCAGTTCCTGCTGCTGGGTCCACGCCGTCCCGCTCCGAACAAACACGTACGCTACGCCGTGGGGGCCATTCTTGCTGGCTCCGATGACCGCCGTGTCCCCGCTTAACGACACGGAGATGCCGAAAAAGTCGTCCGCCGCGCCGTCGGAAGCAGTCAGCTCCTGCTGCTGGCTCCATACGCCGCCGGTGCGGACAAACACGTACGCTGTGCCGTCGCCATTCGCGTTGGGTGCCCCGATCACCGCCGTGTCCCCGCTCACCGACACGGAGTTACCGAAACTGGAGCTAGCAAAGCCATCGGAAGCAGTCAGCTCCTGCTGCTGGCTCCAGGCTCCGCCGCTGCGCACGAACACGTACGCAGTTCCCTGGTTGGAATTCTTAAGAGGGGCCCCGATCACCGCCGTGTCCCCGCTCACCGATACGGTGAGGCCGAAATAGTCGCCCGCTGCGCCGTCGGAAGCGGTCAATTCCTGCTGCTGCGTCCAGGTCGCGCCTACCACCATCGGGTCCACTACCAGCGGATACTGCGCATCGCGGTCCTCGACGATCAGCCGGATTTCACTGCCGCGCACTTCCAGCCGCGACGGAAAAATGCGGCCATGCGCGTCCACTGCCTTCAAGCCCGCATAACGCAACACGGCGCCCTTGCCCGATTCGAACACCACCGAGCCATCATCCGTTCTTTGCGCCGGCAGCAACCCGCCGCTCACGCCGAGCGTGATCGCCAATGGCTGGCCCTCGCGGTCCGTTCCCGGGCGTTGCGCGAGGTTGAAACCCTGCTCCAGGCCCTGCGATCCGTTCACGTACCATTCGGTGAGATCTCCCCGCTGGTACTCGATGCGGTTGCCCGTGCCGGTTAACCTGGCGGGCGCCGGCTGGCGGAGCCGGTCGCCGTAACCATATCCGGTCAGACGGAAGTTAACGTTACCATCGGGATGGCTCAGGCGCGCTTCGCTGCCGTTGAATTCCAGCGTCAGCCGTTGCGCGGCATTTACGCCCCGCCACGTCCCATGGCCGGAATCCTTCAGCGCGTAGATCGCGCGCTTGAAGGCTTGCCGCAGCCCTTCGTCCGCACCGGCCTTCTTCCAGACTGCATCCGCGCCGGTGGCAGCCGAGGCGCCGTTGAGCGTCAACGGCGCCAGGCACACGCATGCGAGTGAAATCAGCCCTACGCGGACGTAAGAGAATGTTCTGCTGCCAACCATCGGACGCAACTCCTTTCGGCCCCATGCGGCGGGCCGCGTCATGTTGGTGATCGTTAGGGGCAAACGCCTCTTGGACAACTGCCGGTAGTTTAGAGGTGGGATATCAGCGCTGTCAAGATATATCGATCCTGAATTCTGAAATTGGATAACTACCTCCCAGGCTTTCAGCGCCTTAGCTGTTGGAAATCCACCTTCGACGAAGTTGAATTTCTACAGTGAAATCGACTAAAAACAAATCGGTTAATCTGCGAAATCGTGTCAACTTCGGAATTCAGGATTAATCTAAATAGGCCGTCACCGGGCCACCTGCGCAGGCGGGTGGGGCACCCGCTCGCGGAACGGCAAGTTGCTTCCGCGGCGCGCGCTGCGCCACACTGAGAGTGGTTCCCTTCGACTCTCATGCCCGGCTTCTGCAGTTGCGGCTCCGAACTTCCGCCGGATGCATTGTTCTGCCACAAGTGCGGCAAGCCGCAAAGAGAGCTGCCGGAAGTGGCCGCCGAGTTGCCAGCGCCGGTTGTGCAGCCGCCGCGCGAACCGCAGCCACCGCCGGCGCCGCTCGATTTCCGCAATCCGTTGGCGCTGAAGATTGCCTTGCTGGTGGCCTTGGGCGCGACGGCACTGTTCTGGGTTCTGCCGTTCGTCAACTGGCTGGCCGCGGGCTATTTCGCGGTGTTCTTCTACCGGCGGCGCACCGGCCGCGCCATCAACGTGGGCGCGGGCGTGCGTCTGGGCTGGATCACCGGACTGTTCACTTTCCCGCCGGCCGGCGTGTCCGTGCTCTATTTGATCAACGTGGCATCGTCGTTGCCGCAGTTCCTGTCCGAGCCACATTCCCGGGAGCTGATTGCAATGCTGCGAAGCTCGCCGGGCGCCGCCGTGCTAATGCTGCTGCTGGAGGTGTTCATCCTCACCACGTTCCTCAGCATGGCCGGCGGCGCGCTGGCAGCGCTGGCTGCCAAGCGCGGCCAGCCTAGCCCGCCGCGGGGCGGGAGTAGCGCTTGACCAGCGCCACCGCCGCGAAGATCACCACCATCGCCGCCAATTCCCGCAAGCCAAACGGCTCGCGGTAGAACAGCCATCCCAGCGCCACCGCAACCACCGCATTCACGTACGGGTAAATCGAAACCACGGCTACCGGCAGCCGGTCCATACAATAGACGAATGCGCTGTAGCCCACCAGCGAACCGAAGACTACCAGGTAGAGCATCGCGCCCACACCGCGCGTGCTCCAGTGCATGGGCTGGTGCGGGACGAGCCACGCAAACGGCGCAATCGCCAGCGCGGCCGCCAGTTGGTGAATGCCGCCGGCGACCACCGGGTGCGCCTTGCCCACGTGGCGCCGTTGATAGATGGAACCGAACGACCAGCCCGCCATGCTGAATTGGAGGACCAGGAAGCCGAGCAGCAGGCTGTGGCCGGCGCCCTGCGGACCGGCGCCCGGTGTAACCAGCAGCGCCGCTCCCGCCAGGCCCAGCGCCATCGCCCCGATGGTGGGCGCGTGCAGGCGCTCGCCGCCGGGCAGCAGCGCCTCTACTCCCACCATCCAGAATGGCGACGTGGTGATGATCAGGCCGGCCATGCCGCTGGGGATGAGGGTCTCGGAGATCGCCAGCGCGCTGTTGCCGATGGCGATCGTCCCCAGGCCGGCGAGGCACGATGCTACCAGTTCCTTTCCGCGCGGAATGTGCAGGCCGCGGTACCAGGCGAATGCGAGCGTCAGCGTCCCGGAAATCAAATAGCGCACTGCGACCAAGGTGAGCGGCGGAAAGGTTTCGAGCGACATCCGTATGCCGAGGTAGGTGGTGCCCCAAAAAAAACACACCGCCGCCAGCGCCACATACGGTTTGAAGAGGGGATGCCGGGACAACCCTCAGCTTAGCATCAGCGCGCGGGCGGAACCGTTGGGCTGCGCCTTCGGCCGCCGGCGGGCTCACGGGCGCGCACTCGCGGCTGGTTTCAGCCACCGGCCGAACCAAGCGAGTATCCCAGAGAGTTGCGCGGCCAGGCCGCCAGGATCGTCTTCCGGGCCTGGCGCCAGCAGCGCCGATTCCACCTTCCGCGCCTGGAGAGCGAAATACAGTTCTTCGCTTTGCGCATCGCCGCCGATCACCAGGGTGGGAGCGGCAAAACTGGCAGCCGCATAGAGAGGAGAGCGGGCCACATACCGCGGCGCCTGCTCCCACGGCGGGCCGCCCATCCACGCGGCGCGGCGCCGTCCATCGGCGGCCAGCGCGACGTCGCTGGTCCAATCCACGATGGGGCGGCGCGCCACCACGGCAGTGAACCGGTTGGTGTGTCCCAGCGCCCAGGCGGCCACTGCGCCGCCCACCAGTGCGACGCGCCTCGCGTCGATACCGCCCCTGGCGACGGCAGCCTCCACGCCGCGCATCGCGTCGTCGAAATCGTCGCCGGGCAGGCGCGTCGGCAGCAGGTTGCCGAACACCTCGCCATAGCCGGGCGAGCCGCGGACATTCACCCGCAACACCGCGTAACCGCTCGCCGCCAGGATGTGCGCCTCGAGCGGGAATTCGTAACCGAACATGGCGCGCGGCTCGCCGGAAACTTCGACGACCAGCGGAAGCCTGCGTGCGCGATCCACGTTGGGCGGCCAGACCAGCCAGCCCTGCACGGTGTTGCCCGCCGATTCGAAACGGATCTCTTCCACCGCGCCGATATCGCGCTCGGCTAGCAGAGGCTGGTTGGGCTCGGCCAGCGTGATAACGCCGCCCGGCAGGTCCACCGCGAACGTCACCAGGTCGCCGCCTTCCGTCGCGGTGGAGCGCACTGCAACGGCGCGGCCGTTATCGGCGAGCGAGAACCCATCGAGCCGCTCCTCGCGATTCGTCACCTGCCGCACGGCGCCGTCGCCGCGGGCCGCGTAGACGTGGGTGGCGCCGTGGTCGTCAGCCAGAAAATACAAAGTGCGCGAATCGGAACTCCATTGCGGGAGCCGCGCGTCCCGGTCGAGCGCGCCGGCCAGCACCTTGCGATGCTCGCCATCGCGGTTCATCACGCACAACTTGCGCGCGGCGTAGAAAGCCGGCTCAGCCTCGGCGCAAATCCAGGCGATGCGGGCGCCATCGGGCGAGGGCAACGGATCCAAGTTGGCGCCGGGGCCCTCGGTGAGGCGGCGGGTTTCGCCATCGGCCGTACGCAGGGCGTAGATCTGCGCGTCCTCGCCCGGATGCGCAGCGGCATTCAGTATCCAGTCGCCCGCCGGTGTCCACGCCGGCTCGCCGCGAAGGGTGAAGCCACCGTGCGAAAGCTGCCGCGCCGCGCCGCCATCGGCCGGAACCACAAATAACTCCACCTCGGGCGGCGGAGAGCGCAGCAAGCCAAGCAACTCAGGCGGCGCCCAGGATAATGCCGATGCCGCGGTCGCGGTGGTCTGTGGCGTGGCGGCGGTGAACGCGATGGATCGCCCGTCCGGCGACCACGCCAGCGCCAGCGGCGCAAACCCGCCGGTCGAAACCACCGAGAGCTCGCCGCCCTCGACCGACGCGATGTGGATGCCGCGCCCGCCGTCGCGATCGGAAAGAAAAGCGATGCGCGCGCCATCCGGCGACCAGCGTGGCGAACGGTCGCGCCACGGCCCCTTGGTGATCCCGTGCGCTTGCTGCTTGCCGTCCGTGGATGCCAGATCCAAGTTGGCGCGGACGGCCGCCGCCGCGCGGTCGTTCCAGCGTTTCCCGTAAACCACCCGGCGCCCGTCGGCCGAGATGCGCGGATCTTCCACCGTCTGCCAGGCCCACACGTCGGCCGGCGTAAAGGGCGCACGGCCGAACGACGCAGCCGCCACCACCAGCCACGAAATGACGGGTCCGATTCGCATTGTCGAAGATCCAGTCTCGCACAGCCTCCGTCCCGCTGGCGCAGGCGGAGGCAGCGGCCTCCGCGCGGGTGAGGGCGCCCGCCCCACGCGGAATGCGGAGGGCTGTAAGCTGGGTTTGTGAGGGGATGCGAGTGATTGGCGGGCGGGCGGCCAGGGTGATTCTGCTGCCGGGGCTTTTGGTGGGCTTAGCCGCGGGCGCGTGGGTTGGCGTGGAAGGCCGCGAGAGCCCTGCTGCAAACGCGCCGGGTGCGGCGGCAGCGATCACGATCGATTATCCGGAGGACGGATCGATTTTTCCGCCGGAGATTACGCCGCCTGAGTTCCTTTGGCGGGATGGCACAAACGGCGTCGGCTTGTGGCGGATCGACGTCTCGTTTGGCGATGGGGCGGCGGCGATTCATGCGATCTCCAAGGGCGAGCGGCCGCGTGTCGGAAGGATCGATCCGGATTGCGTCGCCGACACCAATGCTCCGCCCGCGCTCACGCCGCAAATGGCAGCGGCGCATGCCTGGAGGCCGGACGTGGCAACGTGGCACGCCATCAAACAGCACTCGGTCGCGAGCGCGGCGACGGTTACTATCACTGGCTTTCGCGCCGGCGCGCCGGAACAAGCCGTCTCACGGGGCAGGGTCGCCATTCACACCTCAAAAGACGCAGTGGGCGCACCGATCTTCTATCGCGATGTACCGCTGATGCCCTCGGAGCTGGAAAAGGGCGTGATCAAACCGCTGGCCGCGCAGGCGCTGCCGCTCGTCAAATGGAGGGTTCGCAACGTGGGCGAAACCAGCAGCCGGGTGGTGATGGAAAACCTGCCGGTGTGCGCCAATTGCCATTCGTTCTCGGCGGACGGCAAGACGATGGGCATGGATCTGGACGGGCTGCAGGGCAACCGGGGGATGTACTTCCTGGCGCAGGTTGCGCCCGCGATGGCGATCCGCAAGACGGACGTGATTCAGTGGAGCTCGCCCGAAGGCAAGCTGAAGGGGAACATCCGGATCGGCTTCATGTCGCGGGTGTCGCCGGACGGGCAATACGTGGCGACCACGGTCAACCCGGCTGCCATGACGCCATCTTCCGAAACGCCTCCGAGCAACTATTACGTGGCCAATTTCAAGGACTACCGATTCCTCCAGGTCTTCTATCCGGCGCGCGGAATTCTGAGCTGGTACAGCCGCCAGACAGGAGTGCTGCGGCCGCTCGCTGGCGCCGACGACCCGCGATTCGTGCAGATGGGCGCGGTGTGGAGTCCCGACGGCCAGTACCTGGTATTCGCGCGCGCCGCGGCCACCGATCCCAATCCGCCGGGCGTGCCGCTGGCCAAGTTCGCCAACGATCCGAACGAGCTGCAAATCCAATATGACCTCTACCGGATTCCATTTAACAACGGCGAAGGAGGCGTGGCGGAGCCGATCGCCGGCGCGTCGCACAACGGCATGAGCAACACGTTTCCCAAGGTGTCGCCGGACGGTAGATGGATCGTGTTCGTCCAATGCCGCAACGGCCAGCTCATGCGTCCCGATAGCCAGTTGTACATCGTTCCCGCGGCCGGCGGCGAGGCGCGGCGGATGCGCTGCAACACCGCGCACATGAATTCATGGCACAGCTTTTCGCCCAGCGGGCGCTGGCTGGTGTTTTCGTCGAAGGCGCGGTCGCCGTACACGCAGATGTATCTCACCCACATTGACGCGGACGGCAACGACAGCCCGCCGATTCTGATCGAAAACACAACCGCAGCCAATCGCGCGGTGAACCTGCCGGAGTTTGTGAACATCGCGCCGGACGGGTTGCGGCAGATCGGCGGGCCGGTGATCGACTATTACCGGCTGGTGGACCGCGCTGCGTATTTGCAGAGGAACGGAGCGTATGCGGCGTCCGCCGTGAAGTGGCGCCAGGCGCTCGAGCTGAACGCGGACGACGAATTCGCGCACCGCAAGCTGGCAACCGTGCTGATGATGACGGGCCACCGCGAGGAAGCCGCGGCGCATTTACGGAAGGCAACCGAGCTCCAGCTCCGCGCGGCTCTGGAGGCCGATCCCACGTCCGCGCGAGCGCACAACGATCTCGGCGTGCTGCTGGTGGAGACCGGCCGCGTGGAAAAAGCCTTAGCGCAATTCGAAAAAGCGGTTGCGCTGAAGCCCGATTTCGCCGCGGCGCGCGCGAATTTGGGCGGCGCGTTCGAGAAGCTGGGAAAGCTGGACGAGGCGCTGGCCGAGTTGCGCAAGGCGATCGAATCGGACGCCCGGTACGCGCCCGCGCACTACCAACTGGGCCTGGTGCTGAGCCGGCGCGGGGATGCGCAGGGAGCGTTAGCCGAATGGCGGAGCGCGCTCGAGATCGACCCGAAATACGCGGAGGCACACGACAGCCTGGGCGACGCGCTCGATGCGCAAGGGCGCACGGCGGAGGCGCTCGAGCACTGGCGCGCGGCGATCGAGCTGGAACCGAACGATGCGAAGGCGCTGCGGCGTGCGGCGTGGGTGCTGGCAACGTCGCCCGATGCGGCCATCCGGAACGGCGGCGAAGCGCTCCAGTTCGCGGTGCGGGCGGTGGAACTCTCCGCCGGAAAAGACGCGCGGGTGCTCGACACGCTGGCCGCTGCCTACGCCGAGAAAGGCCAATTCACCGACGCTGCGCTGACCGAGCGACGGGCGGAAGCGCGAGCCATCGAAGAAAACCAGTCCGCGCTGGCGGAAGAGATTAAAGGCAGAGTTGCGTTGTATGAAGCGGAGCGAGCGTTTCGGGAGGATGGGGCGCGCGAGGGGCCGCGTGGCTGGGGCTACCAGCGCCCCTCAGAGTGACCGCGCTCGCCGGGCTACGCCCGGTCTCCGGGGGGCTCAGCGCGTTCGTGGACACCCCGCTTGCGGGATCGTCGGCTACCGAGGTGAAGCACAGTATCCGTTATCGCAATTCGCCCAGGCTTGCCTTATCAACCGAAAAGTCAAACCCATACTGCCTCACAGCGTTGAGAGCCACACGCACGACCCAAGCCTCCGCCTCCGGCGAGACCCAGAGGCGACTTATCAAGACGGTCGGATCAATCGGTACGTCGGCACCTTCGTCCTCGCGGCAGATCACCGCGGCCCGGAGCTCATGTTCGCACTCGTAACTCTGCCACTTGATCGAGTGGGATCCCCAGACCTGTTCCTTACTGTATTCCTTGGCTTGCGCGTCCGGATAATATCTGACCCTCTCGATCGTCACTCCCATAGGAAAATCTCGCAGATCCGCGAAACACTGTTGCAGGTTTCGAATAGTGGATTCAATTGCCACGCCCCTGGGCCCAGCATAAAGTGGCCACATGGCCGCCGACTGGTAGCTACACATGCACCAGCTACTAATGCACATATCCCGAATCTGCTGGTCGTGAAGCCGCTCGACAATCTCGGCCTTGTCTCCGGTCACATGCGACGGCAGCTTCTCTGCAAGTCTCTCTGTCGAGTCAGTTCGCAGGCGCTTTTCCGACAAATCCTTCATCCCGAAGAGCGGCTGGAAGTGAAGGGCGTGATTGCCCTTGCTGTCGCGCTGCATTATTGCCAGTAGCTGTTCCAGTTTCATGTAGCGCCAGACCTTCTGATCTAGTAGATCTGTTAGTTCTGGGTCGATGGTTACCATAGTCTTTCCCCTGCGTAGCTAATTCTGGCAGGCACAGGAGCGCCAAAGGTAGGCGGCTTGGCGACAGCGTGTCACCGTTTTATTTGGCGAGTCAACTTGCAGGAGCGGCTCCCGTTGTCCTGCCAAAAGGTGTTATCGGTGTAGCGGAGCTTTTCTACGTAGACAGTGACGTCTCCCAGTCCATTTGCCGATTGCAGTGATCGATCCATGAAGGAGCCGCTGTATTCTTGTCCTGGCTTGAGTGGCCTACTGTTCTGAGAGACCAAAGCTTCGTGAGCGGTTTCTGCTCCCATCACATCGGAGTACACTACCACGCTTTCGATGGCCGTGATAGGCTTGGTGCCTTTGTTGAGCAACCGCATGTCAAGATAGTGCTTCTTTTGTCCTTCATGCATTACTTTGTCTGTTTGTCTTTCATACTCACTCGTAGTGAGGTCGTCGACGAGACCGTGACCGAAACCTCCCTCACTCGAGGTTACCTTGGTAACGACTACAGGACATTCCTGTGGAATTACGGCCGTCGGTGAAACTGGCTGCGTGGCAGTCGCCCGCGCGACCGGCGTCAGAGTTTGCCCTGGAGCTAGTTCCAGGTAATCGGCCAGCTTCCTCGGGCCGACCGGAGCGCAACTATCGAGCTCTGTGCCATCTTCAAACAGGAGGACCAGCGTAGCTGCCCTTTGTTGATCCTCAATCATGGCACGGGTTTCGGGAGGCAGCCTACTCATGACTGTCGCTGACAACGCCGGCATCATCGTGTTGGGCTTCGCGGAAACTACCGTGGCCCGCTTTCCGGCATGGGCAAGGTCAGCCGTGTAGGTTCCCGGCTGACAAAGCGGCATGCGCTGGACGTTCACTTCCTTTCCGACCAGTTGGGCAGGATCTTGTATCGTGGGCTGATCCTGCCCGAAACCGATGGATGGCAGCACCAGCAGGAGAACTAATTCTGGCTTCTTCATGGTGACTCCCGTGAAGCGAGGTTTCGGGGTCCCGCTTCATTCTGGCTTGCTCCTTTTCCCGGTCAAGCCGCTTGGCCTCGAGAGGGCCGGAAGGCATGTCTACGTACAGGCTTCCGCTGTTGGAATTATGGCCCGAGTAGAAGGCGATTGCAAGAGGCTAAAGGACGCACTCAAGAACACGCAGGAAACCGCCAGGCCAGTGCCATCTGCCCGGTTTCGCGTTCTCTCGTTCCGCGATTTCCCGAGCGGCCGACGCCTACGGTCTTTCTTCCACTCCCACTTTCCCCGCGAAGCTGCGGTAGGCGTACACGAAATACGCGGCGGTCAGCAGCATGCCGGGAATGAACCAGAACAGGCCGATGTGCAGCCCGTACGGCGCGGCTGACGCATTCGTAATGGTCAGCGAGCGCGCGGGATCGCCATTCGAGGGGAGCACGCACGGATACAAGCCGAAGGTCACGCTGACCAGCATCGCAGCCAGAAACAGGGACGACGCGAGAAAGGCCGCGCGCTCCCACTTCCGATAGTTCATCACCGCAGCAATGAGCAAGGCCGCGATGGCAACGAACGGGAACACCCAGCCCCATGGCCGCGCGGCGAAGCTCGCCTGCAAGCGCGGCTGAACGCGAAAACTGGCTACCGTGAGCAGGTTCACCAAGACCAGCACGCCCCACCAGGCGCGGCTGGCCACGCGGCGCGCCCGCACTTCGATTTCGCCGGTGGTCTTGAGCGCCACCCAGAGCGCGCCATGCAGCGCCAGCACGGCCAGCACGGTGACGCCGGCCAGCACGGTGTACCAATCCAGAATGCCGGGCGACTGACCCGGCGTCCAATCGGTCCACAGCGGCAGGAAGAATTCACCCGACCGATCGAGCGGCACGCCGCGCACCACGTTGCCCAGCGCCGCGCCGAAGAAAATTGCGAGCAGCGCGCTCGAGACGGCGAAACCAGCGTCCCAGAGCGGGTGCCAGACCGGGCTTTCGACGTGGTTGCGAAACTCGATCGAAACGCCGCGCAGAATCAGCAGCCACAGCACCATCATCAATGGCAGATAGAAGCCGCTAAAGCTGGACGCATAGAGCGCGGGGAACGCGAAGTAGAGCGTGCCGCCGGCGGCCAGCAGCCACACTTCGTTGCCGTCCCAGACAGGGCCGATGGTCGAGAGCACTACGCGGCGCTCGGCGTCCGTGCGCGCGACGAAAAAATGCACGATCCCGGCGCCGAGATCGAAGCCGTCGAAAATCACGTAGGCCACCAACATGCAGGCGACCAACCAGAACCAGATCGTTTCCATAATGACTCCTTAGACCGCGGCCGCGCGCTCGGGCCCCTCTTCGATTTCACGATAGACCAGGAACAGGAACAGGATCGAGAGAATGGTGTAGATCCCCAGAAAGCCGATCAGCGTAAACAGCGCATTGCCGGAGGAAACCTGCGCCGAGACTCCCGCCGGCGTGCGCATCACGCCGTAGATGAGCCAGGGCTGGCGTCCCACTTCGGCGGTGATCCAGCCGGCGGTGTTGGCGATGTAAGGGAATGGCAGCATCATCATCAGCAGCCAGAGCAAAGGGCGCGAATGGTAGAGCGCGCCGCGCCAGAGGCGCAACGCCGCGATGGCCAGCACGGCGAGAAAGATGGTGCCCAGCCCGACCATGATGTGGTAGCTGTAATAAACCAGCGGCACGTTGTCCGGCCAGTTCTGCGGCGGAAACGAATCGAGCCCTTTCACTTCGGCCTTCCAACTCTGATAAGTCAGAAAGCTGAGCGCGCGCGGGACGACGAGAGGGTTGTCGAGGCGCCGGCGTTCCATGTCCGGCTGGCCGAGGATGGCGAGCGGCGCGCCCTGTTCGGTGCTGAAGAGGCCTTCCATCGCCGCCAGGGTCACCGGTTGGTTCCAGGCGATGTTGGTGCCCTGCCCGTCGCCGGAGGGGAACAGCATGACGACGGTGGCGAGGAGCCCCGCGATCACGCCCAGGCGCACGAAGGTGCGGCCGTGGTCCTGGTGGCTGCCCGTGAGCAGATAGAACGCGCCCACCGCGGCCATGACGACGCTGGCCGTAACCACCGAACCGGCCATAGTGTGGATGTATTGCCAGCCGAGCCACGGATTCAGCAGCAGGCTCCAGAAGCTGGTGAGGACCATCTCGCCGTGGGCGCCGACGGCGTATCCGGTGGGGTGTTGCATCCAGGCATCGGTGGCCACGATCAGGAATCCCGATAGCCACGAGCCGAGGAACACCAGCAAGGCCGTGAACCAGTGCGCCCTTGGGCCCAAGCGCTTTTCGCCAAACAGGAAGGCACCCAGAAAACTCGATTCCAGGAAGAAGGAGAAGACCCCCTCCATGGCCAGCGTCTGGCCGATCACGCCGCCGGCGGATTTGGCAAAGCGCGACCAGTTGGTGCCGAACTGAAACTCCATCGGGATGCCCGTCACCACGCCCATGGCGAAATTGATGGCGAAGATCTTGGCCCAGAAGCGGGCGGCGCTCGCGTAGTGCGGGTTGCCAGTGCGCAGCGCCATGGTCTTCAGAATCAGAATCAGCAAAGCCAGCCCCATGGTCAGTTGGGGAAACAGGTAGTGAAAGGTGACGGTGAATGCGAAGTGCAAACGGTGAATGGTAAGCGCGTCCATAAGACTCCGGGGCGGGTCCGCGGCCGGCGTGGGCAGGCGCCGTGGGACCGTTACCCTCCGCACAGTATAGGACACGGCGCGGAGCAATGGGCGTGCGCGAAGATAGGAGTTGAGACCGAAGCGGATGCTGGCGGATGAACAGTACATGCGGGAAGCGCTCAACCTGGCGGCACGCGGGGCGGCGCGGGGCGAGGTGCCGGTGGGCGCGGTAGTGGTGATAGCCGGCGCCATCGCGGGGCGGGGATGGAATTGCCCGATCGAGCGCCACGATCCGACGGCCCACGCGGAGATCCTGGCGCTGCGCGAAGCCGCCGCTGCGGCCGGCAATTACCGCTTGGCGGGCGCGACGCTGTATTGCACGCTGGAACCGTGCGTAATGTGCGCCGGCGCGCTGGTGGCCGCGCGCGTCGAGCGCCTGGTATTCGGAGCGCGCGACTTGCGCTTCGGCGGTGTGCGCAGCAAATTCCGCATCGCCGATTCCGGCACGTTGAACCACACGGTGGAAGTTGTCGAAGGCGTGCTGGCGGTAGAATGCGTGGAACTGCTGCGGGAGTTCTTCGGGGAGCGGCGGCAGGGGTGAAAAAAGGAGCACGGGTTGGCAGGCAAAAGCGCCTGCTCCACGAATTCAGGGGCCGGGCATGCCGGCCCCAACAACAGTTCGCGTACCTACCGGGTGTGCTCGGCCTTGGGTGACTCGGTCTTGCCGGGCTTCAGCTTCTCGCGCTGCTCGCGCAGGACGGCCTTGCGGCTGAGCTTGATTTTGTTGCCTTCGGTGGCCAGCACTTTGACCAGGATCTGATCGCCTTCCTTCAGCTCGTCGCGCACATCGCGGATGCGGTTCTCGGCGATTTCGCTGATGTGGAGCAGGCCATCGGTTCCCGGGAAGATCTCGACGAAAGCGCCAAAATCGACCAGCCGCACCACCTTGCCCAGGTAGGTTTTGCCCACCTCGGCCACCGCGGTGATATCGGAGATGATCTGGATGGCCTTGTTGGCGGAAGCTTCGTCGGCGGAAGCGATGCGGATGGTGCCATCGTCCTCGACGTCGATCTTGACGCCGGTCTGTTCGACGATGCCGCGGATCACCTTGCCGCCGGGTCCAATCACGTCGCGAATCTTGTCGGTCGGAATATTGATGGTGTAAATGCGCGGCGCGTACTGCGAGAGGTTGGCGCGCGGTTCCGCAATGGCCTCATACATCTTGCCGAGGATGAAGAGGCGTCCGCGGCGCGCCTGTTCGAGCGCTTCCTGCAGGATGGCGGTGCTGACGTTGGGCACCTTGATATCCATCTGCAGGCCGGTGATGCCCTCGCGCGTGCCGGCCACTTTGAAGTCCATGTCGCCGTAATGATCTTCGGCGCCGGCGATATCGGTGAGGATGGCATACTGGTGGCCTTCCATGACCAGGCCCATCGCCACTCCACCCACGTGGGCGGCAAGCGGCACGCCGGCGTCCATCAGGGTCAGGGAACCGCCGCAGATCGCGGCCATCGAGCTGGAACCGTTCGATTCCAGCGTGTCGCTGACGATGCGGATCGTGTAAGGGAACGCAGCCTCGTCCGGGATGAGCGCCGATAGAGAGCGCTCGGCCAGCGCGCCGTGGCCGATTTCGCGGCGGCCTGGTCCGCGCATGAAGCCGACCTCGCCGACGCTGAACGGCGGGAAGTTGTAATGCAGCATGAAACGCTTGGAAGCTTCGCCGGGCTCGAGCAGCTCGACGCGCTGTTCGTCGTCCTTGGTGCCGAGCGTGACGGTGACCAGCGCCTGGGTTTCGCCGCGTGTGAACAACGACGAGCCGTGAACGCGCGGCAGCACGCCGGTTTCAATGGTGATCGGCCGGACCTGGTCGAACGCGCGGCCGTCAGGCCGGCGGCGGTTCTTCAACATCTCATCGCGGAAGATGCGCTCCTTGAGCGCGTCGTAGCACTTGCCGGCTTCGGCCTTCTGCTCCTCGGGTACTGGCTCCAGCACGCGCTCCCGCAGCGCGGTCACGCGGGCGTAGCTTTCCAGCTTCGGATACTTCTGGGTGTTGAGCGCGTCGGTGAGTTCCACGCGCGCGGCCTTTTCGACGGCGGCGTAAATCTCCTGGTTGAGCACCGGCGGCGTAAACTCGCGCTTCGGCTTGCCGGCCAGCTTAACCAGCTCGCGGATGCCGGCGGCGATCTTCTTGCAGCAGTCATGACCGAATTCGATGGCGCCCAGGACTTCCGCTTCCGAGACCTGCTGCGCTCCGGCTTCCACCATCACGATGCCGTCTTCGGTGCCGGCCACCACGATGTTCAGCTTCGATTCGCGGCCTTCGGTATAGGTCGGGTTGGCCAGATACTGGCCATCCTTCATCCCCACCCGGACGCCGCCCAGCACGTGTTGGAAGGGAAGATCGGAAATGGCCAGCGCGGCGGCCGCTCCGCAGATCGCCAGGGTATTCGGGTCCTGTTCGGGATCGGCCGACAGCACCATGGCGATGATCTGCGTTTCGTTCAGAAAACCTTCGGGGAACAATGGGCGCACCGGACGGTCGATGAGCCGGCAAGTCAGAGTCTCTTTCTCCGACATGCGCCCCTCCCGCTTAATGAATCCGCCGGGAATCTTGCCGGCGGCATAGGTGTATTCGCGATAGTCCACGGTGAGCGGGAAAAAACCGGCTCCCGGTTTGGCCTGATCGGCCATGCAAGCGGTGACCAGCACTACCGAGTCACCGGAACGAACGACGACCGCGCCGTTCGCCTGTTTGGCCATCCTACCGGTTTCAAAGGTAAGCTTGCGGCCGCCCAGGTCAACTTCAACTGTGTGAATCATAATCTTTCAAAAACCTCTAAGTCTCGGCCAGGCTGCCAGCCCCGCACGAGTCGTAATTTGGCCCCCACCTCAGGGAGTGAGCCACTTGAGAACGGAGTTGACGGAAAAGGAAGCCCAGCCATGCGGCGCAGCCCGCACCGGCCTCCAGATCGGATGGAATATGGCCCTCGAAAGCACCCGCTTTTTCGTGTGGAAAACAGGACTGCTTCCGGAGAATGACTAACGACGGATGCCCAGGCGCTGCAAGACCGCCTTGTAACACTCAGGGTTCGTATTGCGCAGGTAAATCAGAAGCCGGCGCCGTTTGGCAACCATGGTCAATAAACCCTTGCGGGAACCATGGTCCTTTTTGTGCGCCTTGAAATGCTCCGTGAGCAGCGTGATCCGCTGACTCAAGAGGGCAATCTGCACTTCTGGCGACCCCGTGTCGGTCTTGTGGCGTTGATTAGTGGTAAATACTTGCCGTTTTGCTTCGACCGCCAGTGCCATTCTTGGAGTAATGCTCCTTGTCTTCTCTTAATCTCGTTTCGTTACGTTTTTTAGAATAACACAATTGCCGGCGATCCAGGGGCTCAGCACAGGCGGGCGACTTGCGCTGCCGGCGCCGGTACTCCCGCCGCTCAAAGCGCTAGTCGTCGACCGCTCGCGCTTCCGCGCCGGTCTCCAGCAGGCGGTCGAAGAGGCCGCGGGCGGCCCGCTGCGCGGCGATCTTCTTGGTGCGGCCCTCGGCCTGGCCGGCCCAATCCTTGCCTACACGGACCTCCACGGTGAACGTTTTGGAATGCTCCGGGCCGCGCTCGCGCACGATGGCATATCGCGGCTGCGGCAGTTTGCGCGACTGCGCCAGTTCCTGCAAGGCGCTTTTGAAATTGGTAATGGCCGGCTGGATGTCGGTGCCCGCCTCTTCGTCGCTGGCGAAAGGCGCGTCCAGCACGTGCGTGGCGACAAACTGGCGCACCGGTTCGATGCCGCCATCCAGGTAGACCGCGGCGATCACGGCTTCCAGCGCATCCACCAGCAGCGTCTTCTTGCTGCGGCCGCCACTCATCTCCTCGCTGCGGCCCAGCTCGAGATAACTGCCCAAGTCGAGCCGCCGCGCCACGCCATGCAGATGGGCCGCGCTCACCAGGTGCGCTTTGAGCCGCGATAGCTCACCCTCGCGCGAATCCGGCTGGCGCAGCATGAGCGCCTCGGCAATCAGAAACCCCAGGATCGAGTCACCGAGAAACTCCAGTTGCTCGTTGTCACAGAGCGGCGCCCCGGCGCCGGTGCGCGATTCGTTGGCCGCCGAGCTGTGGGTCAATGCGCGGCCGAGCAGCGCCGGATTCGAGAACCGGTGGTTGATGCTCGATTCTAGCGTCCCCAACTCCGCGCGCATGCCTGCCGCCTATTTCCGGCCGGCGCGCTTGGCCTGCGTTGCCATCGTTTTCACGCTCTCCGCAACCTGCCTGATGGCGGGGTTAAGCTGCGGATCGGCCAACAGCTTGTCGCAAACGGCAAGCGCCGCGTCGTTCTTGCCGGCCTGCTGATACGCCAACGCGAGCCGCGCCTGGAAGGCCGGCTGCGGATCGCCATCCACCGCCGATTTAAAATCCGCAATCGCCGCGTCGTATTGCTTGCGCTTCATCGCCACCAGGCCCAGATCGTTCTGCAACTCGGCCCGCGTGAACTTCTTGTTCTTCTCCCACTTCGCGTCTTGCACTCCCGAATACGGATTAGTGTCGATATTTGCAAGCGCCTGGTTGAAATCCTTTTCGGCTTTCGAAAGCTGCTCGTCCTTGTCGAGGTCGTTTTCTCCCACGTGCTGCAGGATCAGCTCGCCCAATTGCATTCCTGCCTGCGGGTTCTTGGGATATGCTTCCAGCACCCGTTGGTCGGTGATTTCCGCGGTGGCGTAGTCGCCTTTCTGCAGGTACGAGTCGGCCTCCAGCAGCAGCGCGTCCTGTTTGTATGCCGTGTCGGCGAACTTGCCGACCAAGTCCTCGGCCGCCTTGATAATTGCGTCCGGGCCCTGCGTTCGCGCAGCGTGCAGCGCCCGAATGGCTTCGGCCTCGGCTTTCGATTTCGGCTTCACCTGTGCCATCAGCCCAGAGACGACGGCGGCCGTTACCAGGACGCCGGTCAAAAACGTTCGTTTCATCCAAATCGCTCCTTCGATTTATTGCTTGGAACTTGCCCGCAAGCCATTCTCGGCTTCCTTGCGCGCCATATTCGAGATGCCTTGCACCTGCAGTGCGCTAATAAAATACTGTTGCGCCTGCTCGGACTCTTCGGCCGCGAGAGCCAGCTTGCCCAAGTACACCAGCACCCAGGCCTTGGTGGCCGACCGCGGGTTGAGACCCAGGGCGTTCTGAAACAGCCGGACAGCCGTCTCGGGGTCCCTGCTCAGCGCCGCGATGCGGGCCAAGCCATAGTACGCGTCCGCTTGAATGGGTTTTTCATCGGTCTGCTCCAGAACTTCCAGGTACTTCTTCCTCGCCGCATCCAGGTCGCGCGACAGGTAAAGTTGCTCGGCATCGTCCAACGTCTTGGCCGCCCCGGTGAGCGGCGCGGGCACCGCGGGCGTGGCCGCAACGGGCGCCACGGGCTTCGCCGCGCGCGGTGGCCCGGCATTGAAATCCACTTTGGAAAGCCGCGCATCTTCCGTTTTCAGATCGATCGCACCCACCATTTCGGGGTAGTAGACCAACATGGACTGTTCCTGCTTTTCATACAACTGCAGGCTCTCGGAAAAGTACGGCGCCAGGATGAATCCCTGGTACAGCGCGCGCTCGATGGCGCCGGGATCGCGATCCAGGCGCGACTCCACGGCCTTGATCAGCGACTCGGTGGTCAGCGCCAGGAAGTCGTCCCGGAAAGAATCTTCCAGCCGGCCCACCCGCTGCGCGTGCCGCGCCAGAAATTTCTTGCGGTCCAGGATCTCCTGGTTCTGCGTTGCCATCGGGTCGAGCAGGTAATGCAGGTAGGCGTGGCGAATCTCGAACGAGCGCGGCTCGGCAGAGGGAGTCACTACGACGGTGTCTTCGAACCCATAACTGCGCCGCTGCACCTGGCCGGGCGGAGCCAGCAGCTCGATGAAGATCTGAAAGTGCCGTCCCTGGACCCCGGAAGTCTGCTGCCGCAAATAGGCGTTCACTTGCAGCACGGCCTGCGTTACCGGGCCATGGTATCGCGCAATGTATTGGTCGATCTCCGGTTGCGCGCGTTGCCACATACCGGCGATGCCCGCTTCCTTGTAAAACGGCGCCAGCAGCTTGGAGAACCCCTGCAGCCGCAGCGCTTCCGGCGGTATCTCCACGTCGCGCTTGCGCTGCACGAAATCGGGAGGGCCGCCCACGGTCAGCGCGAAAGAGATGTACTGGCTCAACTCGGCCGTGGCGTCCTTCTGGCGGTGCTCGGCGACGAATTGCCGGATCGCCTGCAAGGAGGGGACGTCGCGCCGCGCGACCTCCTCGCGCACTTCCTTGCGCAGCCGATGGCCATTGGGCGCGTCCAGCCCGGCATCGAAACCCGCGGCGTTCAACGCCGCCATGACGGTAAACAGCGTCGGACTGGCGTCCAGTTGCCCCGGTTCGGGCTGGTCCGCGCGCGCCGCCAGAGTGATGGCCAGCAAAGCTGGGAAGACAAATCGCTTCAACAGGGTCCGCCTAGAACAATCCCAGTGTACCTTAGCGCATTGGCTTTCCCGAACCGCAGCCGGCGGGGCTCGACATCTCCCGCGGGCCTCCGTCCGTCACGCGGCGAATGGTGCGTAATGGGTGATCCGCCGGCTTAGCTTGCCCAGGCGAAAAAGAACTCCAGGCTGCGGCGCTACGCCGCCTGCACCGCGGGGACGTCCTTCACGGCCTCAATCTCCAGCGCGATTTCGACCCGATCGCCCACCACCACTCCGCCGCCTTCGAGCGGCATGTTGAACATGAGGCCGAAATCGCGGCGGTCGATCGAGGTCTTGGCCGAGAAGCCCATCCGCAGGCCGCCCCACGGGTCCTTGCTGCGGCCCAAGTACTCGACAGTGAGCGCGACTTCCCTGGTGACCCCGCGAATCGTCAGGTTGCCCGTGACTTTGTACTCCTCCTCACTCGCCTTCTCCACGCGCGTACTTTGGAAGGTGAGCGCCGGGTGGTTGGCGGCGTCGAAGAAATCGGGCGAGCGCAAGTGGTCGTCGCGCTGCTGTTCCTTGGTGTCGATGCTGGAGGCTTCGATGCTCGCCTCGACCTTGGAATTGTTCAGGTCCGCCTCATCGATGAAGAGCGAGCCGCTCCATTTCTGAAAACGGCCCCTGACCTTCGAAATCATCAGGTGCCGCACGGAAAACCCGATATCGGAATGCACGGGATCGAAATTCCACTTCTCTAGCGCCATATTGCTCTCTCTTTGGTATGGATACCATACCATGATATAATTTGCAAGTAGGAATGAATACGATATCTGGTATGCTAATGCCAACCAAAGGACGGCCGCCGGACGGCGCCGCCGGCGATTGCCCCATGACGCGGCTGATCGGCGTGATCGCGTCCAAGTGGTCCATGCCGGTGCTCTACAACTTGCTCCGCTCTCCGGGACCGGTGCGGTTCACGGTTTTGCGGCGCTCCATCGGCCGCGTGACGCAGCGGGAGCTTTCGCTCACGCTGAAGCGGTTCGAGGACATCGGCGTGGTCCACCGCAAGGTATATCCCGAGGTGCCGCCGCGCGTGGAATACCGGCTCACGCCGCTCGGCCGGTCGCTCGAAGAACCGATAATCGCGCTGGGCATGTGGGCCGAACGGCACGCCGGGGAGTTGACGGCAGCCGGCAAACGCGCCGCTCGCGCCAAAGCATCGCGCCCCACACGATAACGCTCGTCCGGGTGAACCACGGACACGCAACCCGGCTTGCGCGCGGTGTACCCCGATGGGTTACCCTGAACTGTTTAAAGGGACAAAACATTGCCAAGGGCCAAAATCACGGCGCTGGGGTGCTATACGCCTCCCCGCGTCCTTACGAATCAGGATTTGGAAAAGATGGTCGACACCAACGACCAGTGGATCATGGAGCGCGTCGGCATCCGGGAGCGTCACATTGCGGATTCGGGAGTGGCCACTTCTGATCTGGCGGTGGCAGCCGCGCGCCGCGCGCTGGAGCAGCGCGGCATGGATCCCTCGGAGGTCGAGGTCATCATTGTCTGCACGGTCACGCCGGACCATATGTTTCCCTCCACTGCCTGCCTGGTGCAGCATGGGCTCGGGGCCAAGTGCGCCTGGGGGTTCGATCTGATTGCGGCGTGTTCGAGTTTCGTCTATGGCACCACCATGGGCGCTAACTTGGTCATGGCGGGCACTCACAAGAAGGTGCTGGTGATCGGCGCCGACACGATGAGCCGCATCATCGATTACACCGACCGCGCCACCTGCGTCCTGTTCGGCGATGGAGCCGGAGCGGTGCTGATTGAGCCGGCCGGGGATGGAGACAGCCAGCTTGGTTTCATCGATTTCCTGGGCGAGATCGATGGCTCGGGCGGCGATGCGTTGATCATGCCGGCGGGAGGCAGCCGCTTGCCGGCGTCCCATGAAACCGTCGAGAAGCGCCAACACTACGTACACCAAGCCGGCCAGCAGGTTTTCAAATACGCCGTCCGCAAGATGTACGAAAACTGCCGCGATCTTCTGGCGCGCAACGGGCTCACCGTGGCGGACGTAGGGGCCCTGATTCCGCACCAGGCCAACCTGCGCATCATACATGGCGCCAGCGAGCGCCTTGGCATTGCGCCCGAAAAGGTTGTGATCAATATCGATAGTTACGGGAACACCACCGCGGCCACCATTCCGCTGGCCACGCGCGACGCCATCCGTCAGGGACGCCTCAAGAAAGGCGACCTGGTCCTGTTCGCCGCCGTGGGCGCCGGCTACACCGCAGGCGCTAGTCTCTGGAGATGGGCGTATTAATTTAGCGATTTCGGTGCGGCTGCGCCCTCGTACAGTTTGTAACCGCCGCGCCGCATGATTTCGAGCGCGGCTGGTGCGGAGTCCGGCAGCACGTAAAAGAACGCACCAGTGCGCGTGGTGGAGAAAATGATGCCTCCGCGGTACTCGTCGGCTTCCACCCCGTAATCGAGGCCGGCTTCGGTGAGCAGTGCCTCCAGCTTCAGCGCTTCGTTGAGCCGCTTGGCGATATAAATCAGCACCGGCTCTTTGCCGTCGAAAAATGCAGCTTCCTGTTTCATCGGGGGCTCGCTACCAGTGTAAATGGGATGCGCGCTCATGCGCGCAGGATGCCCATGCATTGCCCGCCCGCGCTTGGTGCAATGGCGGCTCGGGTTTGCTTGGCCCCTGCAGCGATGCGTGGAGTACACCTTACGATGGGGCGGGCTACTTGCGCGGTCTGCTCCACGGCTGTTATCGTCTTGATCGGAAACTCGGGGTCCCCATGTCACCTCCCGTACTCAGCCGGGATGAAGAACTCTACTGGCTGGCATTGCAACTGGTACCCGGGCTGGGCGCCAGAGGCGCCGGCAAGCTGCTCGACCGGTTCCGCACGCCTGCGGCCGTTTTCCGCGCCTCGCGCACCGAGCTCGAAGCGGCCGGCGTGAGCGGCGCGGTGGCGCAGTCTATCGCTAGCGGCTGCACGTTTGAAGACGGCGTGGCGCAACAGGAGAAGATGGCGGCGGCCGGCGCCGTGGCGGTGACCATTGGAGACCCGCGCTATCCGCAGTCTCTACGCGAGATCTTCGATCCTCCGATCGTGCTCTTCGCGCGCGGAAGAGTGGAGTTGCTGAGCGCGCTTTCGCTCGCCGTCGTGGGAACCCGCCGTGCCACGCCGTACGGTATCGCGGTGGCGGAACGGCTCTCCTCGGACCTGGCGCACGCGGGCCTGGCCATCACCAGTGGCGCGGCGCGCGGCATCGATACCGCGGCGCACAAGGGCGCGTTGCAGGCGGGCGGCGACACCATCGCGGTGCTTGGCTGCGGCGTGGATGTGGTGTATCCGTCGGAGAATCGCGGGTTGATGGCGGACCTGGCGAGCAAGGGGTTGATCGTTTCCGAATTCGCCATGGGTACTACGGCGTTCCCGCAGAACTTCCCGATCCGCAATCGCGTGATCAGTGGGATCAGCCTGGGAGTGCTGGTGGTCGAAGGGGCGCAGTATAGCGGCTCGGCTATCACGGCGCGGCTGGCTATGGATCAGGGCCGCGAGGTTTTCGCCGTTCCCGGCAACATCACTTCGAAGTTGAGCTGGTGTCCGAACTTGTTGATCAAGCAGGGCGCGCGCCTGGTGCAGGACTGGAACGACGTGGTCTCCCAACTGCCCGCCGAATCCCGCCGGCATCTGATTGACAGGGGGCGTAAACGCATTCTGGTGGAGGGCGGCGAAACCGCCGCGGCGCCTGAAGCATCCAATGTTACTGAACCCGGTTCCGACCTGGGACCGGTGGCCCGCCGCACGCTCGAAGCCCTCAAGGTAGATTCCGCCACGCACCTGGACGACCTGCTGGAGAAAATCGAGGACACTTCGACGTCCGAACTCCTGGCAGCGCTGTTCGAACTGGAGATGATGGGGCTGGTCAGGCAACTTCCCGGCAAAAACTTTGTTAAAGTGTGGTAGCACAGGCTGGGTTTCCGGCAAATCTATTTTCTCGGACGACGGGGACAGACTGTTTTTTTCTGAAGAACGGCATATATGGCAAAAGCTCTGGTAATCGTGGAATCGCCCGCCAAGGCGAAGACCATCAACAAATACCTGGGCAAAGACTTTATCGTCAAAGCTTCGCTCGGTCATATTAAAGACCTACCCAAGCGGGATTTGGCGGTCGACGTGGAGCGGGGGTTCGAGCCGCGCTACGTAGTCATCGAAGGCAAGAAGAAGCTCGTCGCCGAACTGAAACAAGCCGCCAGGAAAGTGAAGGATGTGTACCTGGCAGCCGACCCGGACCGCGAAGGCGAAGCCATCTGCTCCCACCTGCAAGAAGAACTATCCGAGAAGAAGAACGGGCCGCGGATCTACCGCGTGATGTTCAACGAGATCACCAAGAAGGCCATCGCCAAGGCTTTCGAAAAGCCGGGCCAGGTGGACGTGAACTTGGTGGACGCGCAGCAGGCGCGCCGCGTGCTGGACCGATTGGTGGGCTACAAGATTTCGCCGCTGTTATGGGACAAGGTGCGGCGCGGTCTCTCAGCCGGTCGCGTGCAGACGGTGGCGCTACGGGTGATCGTCGAGCGCGAGCGCGAGATCCGCGCCTTCATCGCCAAGGAATACTGGACCATCGATGCGGACCTGGCGGCGAAGAAGCCGCCGGGGCTGACCGCGCGTCTGGCGCGCATCAACGGCCAGACCGCCGAGATCGGCTCGGCCGAAGCGGCCAATGGCGTGGTGGCGGCGCTCGACGGCGCCATGTACACGGTGCAGTCGGTTTCGACGCGTGAGAAGCGGCGTTTCCCGGTGGCGCCGTTCATCACTTCCACCTTGCAGCAGGAATCGTCGCGCAAGCTGCGCTTCAGCGTGAAGCGCACCATGATGCTGGCGCAGCGGTTGTATGAAGGCGTGGAAGTCGGCAAAGATACGGTCGGCCTCATCACCTACATGCGCACGGATTCCACGCGCGTTTCCGATGACGCCGTCCGCGACGTGCGCGACTTCATCGGCGAGCGCTACGGCCGCGAGTTCCTGCCGGATTCGGCGAACTTCTACAAGTCCAAGAAGGGCGCGCAGGACGCCCACGAGGCGGTTCGTCCCACTTCCATGGCCTACGCGCCGGAG
>Ga0181538_10001507_pt1 | contig 26049 bp, 46 predicted proteins | sample PEATcosm2014_Bin_40_FD_119773 | JGI IMG/M metagenome (GOLD analysis project Ga0181538, IMG submission 119773) | Peatland microbial communities from MTU Mesocosm Facility, Houghton, MI, USA - PEATcosm2014_Bin23_30_metaG | ecosystem: Environmental > Terrestrial > Soil > Wetlands > Peat | place... | reverse complement strand
TTGCCATTGTGCTTGTATTCGAACCCCTTGATGTCGAGTTCGCAGTAGATCTCGTAGATTTCGCGCTCGCGATCCTCCGGACGCCCCATCGTATTGACGGCGATGCCCTGCTGCGCGCGCTCCTCGTCCTGCAGCGCGTCGGTCTTGGGAAGAACCGCGTCAGACAGTGCGATGTCTCGGTAGATGCCGAGCAATTGCATGCGCCGAACCGTCGACGGCTTCATCATCGAGCGATGCGTGACGCGCTGCGCGTTCGCGAGGTCGGTCGCGGAGTTGTTGACGATCAGATCGTCGGCATCGACAGATTCCGATACCGGTCGATTGCGCAGCGGGCACTTGTAGACTTTCTTGAACCCGTCGCCTCCGAACCCGGCCATCATCAGCATCCGGTCGGTGTCAGGGTAGTACTCCGTCGCGACAGACGTGACGTAGTGGTTCATGTCCTGCTCGAGCGCATTCGCCAGCTCGTCGCTCAGGACGTTGGGAGACGTGGAGTCGTTCCGGATCTTGACCGGGCCGTCTGTCGGCAAAAACTCGCTGCGCGCGTTGGCGTTGAACCGCACCACCGCCTCAAGCAGCAGCGGGTGACGAACCTTGCTCATTCCCTCGACAGGGGCGCCGTCTGCGGCCCCCTGCACGTTCGGGAGTTCTATCTTCAACCCCAGCAGCTTGATGCCCTGCGCGCGATCCTCGATCCAGTCCTGGCGCGAGGTGAGGTCTTCTTCCACCCCGCGCAGCAGGTCGTCAGTGATACTTGCAAGCTCTGCGGGATCGATACGCTCTGCCAGATTGTCGAACCAAGCGAGTGGCTTCTCAGGCTTCGCTTCGCTCAGCGGCTTGCCGTCAAGAGAAATGGTGATCGATCCGTCGCCGTGCTCAATGCGAACGACGTTGTCGTTCTCGTCAACTACCGGCTGGTCTTCCCCGGCATCCAACTCGACCTGGATCTCCGCCGGAGCAGGGGCGCCAGGTTCAGGATCGGGAACGAGGCGCAGATTCGTGTTGGGGGCTAGGCCGGGCACCGAAACAGCCCCTCATCCCGCGAACAGATTGCTGGGTCGGCAATCGGGCCAGTTCGCGCGATGATTTTCATGCCCGCGACAGAGGCGCCTTCCTTGAACCCCTTCGCTGCGAGCGCGCGGAGCATCGACCCATTGACATGCACGCACGTCGGAGCGGTGCCACACAGGTTCTCGTAACACGTCCGCGCCTCGATCAGGCGCCGGATCAGGTCGATGTGCGGCGTCGAATCCATGTTCGGAGGCGTCAGGACTGAGGATGACGCGCTCACTGCAGTTTCGCCTTCGGCGCCTGGGTCGCCATCTGGTCGCGGACGACCGGAGGCATGAATTCCTTGACGAACAACTCGAGGCCCTTCATTGCCGCGCTGTTGTCGGAGTCCGCAGCGACTTTGTACTGCCGACGGAACGCGTGCGGCGGCTGCCCGGTCACGGTGACGAGGAAAAGGTACGGCCGCTGCACTCGCGAGATCAGATCTACGATGGCTTCGCACCTCGGGCGCGCGTTCTGCGGCGTCACGATCACGGATGATCCTTCAGGTAGGTCATCACGCCAATATAAACGGCAACGCCGATGAAAACCCAGGTCACGGGACACCTCGGGGTAAGTTCGTCCAGATCCTACACCACTCAGAGCAGAAACCCCAATTTCTGCATGAAGTCAATAGGATCCTTATCGCGTTTCTCGATATTGCATGGGGGACACAGCCATTGCAGGTTTGAAATGGCGTGCTTGCCACCTCTCGATATCGGCATGACATGGTCTAAATGGCGTCGTTTCTCTGGGATCTTTACGAGACAGATCGCGCAGCGGAATCTCTGTTTCTGCATCAGGCGTTCCAGCTGAGCCGACGTCACTCGCTCTACTCTGGCGCCGCGCCGTTTAGCACTTTGTGTCTTAGCATGAATTCTGCCGCGAGCCAGGGCCGCCTGCACCTGCTCTGGAGTCCGCATGGCAGCTCTAACCTTGCGCCTCGCGTTGGCTTTCTGGGAATCGTAGGTGCGCCGACGCTCCGAGTTCCTGCGTTCGCTGTTGGTTCGCTCCCATACTCGCTGTCGGCCGCGATATTTGCGCTGATTAGCTCGCATCCATGATGCGCGGCGCTCATTGGTGCATAACCTACAGGCGCGATCAAAATGTCCTCTGTTGCGCACGAAATTCCTAACGTTCAATGGTTTTTCTGAGCCGCAGCTTTTGCAAACCCTATTCATACGGAGTAAAGCGGTTCCTGCCTTCCCACGTACGCCCTTTCTTGCTCAATTTCAGCCTCCCGCTCGGGCTGGCGGATCAGAAGCCCCATATCACGCAGCTTCCGCAGCCCCATTGACGTCAAATCGACGTATTCGTCGTGTTTTCCCTTCGGAAACTGGCCGACTTGCTTGATAACCTCGTCCATCCATGGCCGGTCGGGCCCGGAGACGATGCCTTCTGCGAACAAATGCTGCACGCTGTACAGTCGCGCGGCCTTGTCCTGACTTTTCGGGTCGAAAAGCTCCACTCCGAACCGTTCGCGAGTGTACAGACGCCGTATTTCCTGCGCGACGCTGATGCCGGCCGCTTTATTTTCGATCAAAAGCGTGTCGACCTTCATCCGCACGCACGTTTCAGCCACTTTGTTGACCAGATCGTGCAGCTCCAACCGATCTGTCCATGCGTACATGCACATGACGCGCGGCGCGAACTCGGAATACGTCGAATTTTGACGGATCGGCTCGCCATCTGGCCCAATAATGCGCGTGTTGCTGGCCTGCACGTCGCCGGAAAAGATGCCCCACACGATCATTCCGGACGGGTCGTTAAGCCGATCCTCTGTGTAGGCCGTGTCGAGCGTCGCCAGAATGAATTCCATCGGTGGATACGTGTCTTTTTCCCACAGTTTCCACCATTCCCGCTTGATAATTCCGCCGCCCTTCGGCTCCGGGCGCTGCTGGATCTGACCGGCGAAGATGTACGGACCCATGGTGCGCTCAAGGCCCTGCAGCGCTTTCTCGCTGAACCTCTCGGGCCACAGGAGCTCGCCAGGTTCCGTACGCGGATCCTTCCAGCCGATCACCGTATGGAAGGAACGTTCCGGTTCGTATCTCCCAGGCAGGCACAGATGCGTCCAGCCGTCGGATTCGTGCTCAAGGATGTGCCCGGTCAGGTCGTCCTCGGCCAGCCGCTGCTGGATGATGATCCACGCGCCAGTCGCGAGGTCGTTGATACGAGTCGGCATCGTGGTCTGCCACCAGTCGATGACCTCCTGCATGCTCGCTTCGCTCGAGATGTCGTTCGCAGGGTTCGGGTCATCGATGCAGATGATGTTGCCGCCCTCTCCGGTGACGCCGGCACCGATCGAGGTGATCAGGCGCTCGCCGCCTTTGTCGTTCGAGAATCGGCTCTTCGTGTTCTGGTCGGTCGTGAGCTGGAACCGGTGTCCCCACCTGGCTTGGTACCACGGCGACTCGATCAGCCGGCGGCACTTCACCGAGTCACGCAGCGACAGCTTGTCGGCGTACGAGGCGAACAACAGCGGCACGCCAGGCCCAGAGGTGGGACTCGAGACGGGCTGCCCCCATACCCATGCCGGAAACGCTACGCCGACCGTGTCTGACTTCCCGATCCGCGGCGGGCAGTTGATGATCAACTTCTGGATCTGACCGTCGACAACGGCCTGCAGATGCTCGCATATAGCCTCGACGCACCAGCCGTCCTTCCACTGCGCCGGGTCGATGTACTTCCACGCGTTCTTCAGGAACAGGTAGAGCGATTCCTCGCAGTCAGCTCGATCAATGTCGAGCAGCTGCGCGTCCGCGTTCACAGACTGCGGATCGAATGCGCGAGGATTGAATGCCATCGCCACAGGGTAGCGGGGCGCCTCATTGACCGTCAAATGGCATACCGTCCAGGAGTCGGACCTGGGTGGCCTGCGTTCAAAGCGCAGATGGGATGCCGGCAACCCTACGGTATATGGCTGAGGGACTAGGGATCGAACCTAGAATTTCTGCGTTCAGAGCGCAGCGTCTTGCCAATTCGACTATCCCTCAATTGCAGTGGCGGGTCGTCAAGGTGTCGATCTTTGCACGGCAAGATTTGGAGGCTCGCCTGCGCGCTGGCGCACAACCCATGATTGGCGGAGAGCACTGTTGCCGCCACAGATGCCCGTGAGGACACGACGCGGTTTCCAGCCGGTCCCGCGCCTCGCGCGGTTTACTCTCCAGTATGGCGGAAGGCGGTCGGTCTTGATCCACAGTGCCGAAGCACCCGCCGGCTTTCGAAACCGGGCTGCTCTCCCGAGCAGTTCACCTTCCAATGTGGCGGACGACGGATGGTCTCGATCCTCATACCCGTGAAGGTACCAGCAGTTTTCAAGGCTGCGGCGCGCCCTGCGCGCTTCATCGTCCAATGTGGCGGATCGTGAAGGATTCGAACCTTCGGCAACCGAAGCTGCGACAGGTTAGCAACCTGCTGGCTTAAGCCACTCACCCAACGATCCATTCTGGTAGACCACCGCGGTACTGCCCCGCGTTTTCCGGGGTAAAGGCCCGGTACTTCGCTTGCAAAGTTTGTGGTCCGAAGATGGTGCCCTACGGTCGAGTTGCACGACCCACCTGCTGGTTACGAATCAGCCGCTCCGCTGTCAGAGCTTGAAGGGCGTTTTAATCGATTGTAATACGTGGAGTCTTTCCCGGTTATCTTGCGTCTGCGCTCGCGATATTTTACCGCCGCAGCTACGCATTCTTCACATCGACAATTGTCAGACATGTATTTCGCGCGCGTGCCGTGCTTTCGAATAACAGTCTGTTCGCCAGAAGTTTTTATACGATGACAGCGCCTGCATAACACTTGACACTTTGCCAACTCAGCGTCGCGCCTTTCTGCCGTGGCGGTCCAAAGCTCTCTGGGCTGTAGACGTTTTTCCTTCGGATCTATGTGATCTACCTCAAGTTGATCCCACGATCCACAATGCTTGCAAGGCCCGTTTTCTTTCAACCAAGCAGTTCGGATAGCCGTCTGCTTTGCGAAGGCTCTAGCCCTTGATTCCGGTGTATGTCCCATGGCCGAATTATACCAAAATTGGAGCCTCCACGCTGGATATGCACCGCGCTCTGCTGGATACAAGCCAGCCGTGTCGCTGTCTACACTTTGGAGGCGTAAATGGTGCCAGAGAGTGGATTTGCACCACCATACGTCGCTAATCGGGCGACAGTCCTGCTGTTGAACGAACGAGGCATTGATTGGTCAGAGTGGCAAGACTCGAACTTGCATGGACATGCTCCCAAGGCACGTGGTCAACCTTTGACCCACACTCTGAATTTGGAGATTCGCGCAGGAGTTTCACCTGCCTGAGACGGGTTGCAGCCGCCTGCCTGGATGCTCGGCCAGCGAATCACGATTGGGGTAGTCAGTGGGGATCGAACCCACGCATAGAGCTGTCACAGAGCTCGGCCTTACCACTTGGCGATGACCACCGTTGACTGGTACCTCTGACACGAGTTGCACGTGCACGCCGGTTGAGTGGCGGCTGGTTCTGAGCCAGCTGTGTCTGCTGTTCCACCACAGAGGCATAAACTGGAGATGCCGACGGGACTCGAACCCGTAGTACCAGCGCTTGAAAGGCGCGGCGTTCGTCCGGCTACACCGGCATCAATTAGTGACAGTTCCGATATCACCCATCGTCACCGACAACCGTTGGCCTGGCTTTCGCCCGACATTTGCTCTGGCGAACGTGCGGAGGCTTGCACTCCGTAGGATGCGGTTGAGAACCGCAGTGCGCGACTGCTTTGCATTCACGTTCAATAGACTCGAGGAGAGGATACAGAATTAGCAGTTCTTCCCCACTTGCCTTGTCGGGAAGTCGGCCTGCTCGCGGACCGCCCGACAACCTCGATATGGTGGACCGGTAGGGAGTTGAACCCTCGGAGCTATCTTGCAAGGATCGCCCGCAGCCCGCTGCACTGGCCCGTATTGGTGGACCGTAACGTGGCCCCTACGTCGTCGCGAACATGCACGACAAATTGGTGCTCCGACCAGGCATCGAACCTGGATCTCGCCGGTTAAGAGCCGGGACTCTAGCCGAGTTGAGTTATCGAAGCGTTGATGGTGCGTGATCTTGGAGTCGAACCAAGCAGGCCCGCTAGGACGCGGCGTTTACAGCGCCACCGGGAGTCCGTCCCCGTCTAATGACCGAATGCTTTTCGTTGATCGTGCGGCGCCTATGACAATTGGCGCAACGTACGTCGCACTTACTGATTTCGTCGCATAGTCTAGCCCATGTGGACTGCGAAAGCCGCTCAACATCTTTGGATTTCAGCAGTGGCTCCCGATGATCAAATTCTAATACGGTGCTATCAGAAATTCCGCAGTCCTTGCATCCGTAATGCTCTTTGAAAATTGCCATGACGGCGTTTTTGAATGCGCGCCTCTCTTTGACGCGTTTATCAGCGCGGAGCCACGCTGGAGACCCGGCGGCGCGGTACCGACGCATGAATTCACGCTGGTACTTATTGCGCCTGACTGGGTCTTTTATGCCACTCATATCGACATTATAGATGGTCCCCACTGCAGATTGAGTGCCTGCAACATCCGCTTTGTAGGAGTGGCCCGCACCTATTTCCGGTTCATCAGGGCGTTGATTGGCGACCAGTACCGGTAATGCTCCGGTCTCATCGAGTAGACAGCTCGCCTGCCTCACCAGATGCATAGTGAACCGAAATGGCTGCCAGAGCAGGGGTCGAACCTGCGCTCGCGATGCGAGTACTCCGGTTAACAGCCGGGAGCCTTACCACTCGGCCATCTGGCAATAAGTTCTTTGGCGGTTTTTATCCTGTGACAGATTGCACATCGAACATCGCACTTCGCGACTTCCTCAAGAATTCGTTTTATCGACCATCCCTTCACTAGGATTTTCGATACCGCAAGTATCTTAAGCTTTGGGTCTCGATGATCGAAATCCATTGCGCAGGCGTGTTCTTTATAGCCGCAATCCTTGCACCCTCTCTCGAGTTTTATTTTCTCGAGCATTTCCTTGAGATGCTTGCGCCTAGCTCTTCTACTGCGCTTAACGTTCGCGTAATGAGTCTCTTTGTTTTTCGCGTAACGCCCTCTGACCCAGTCAGAGTTGCATGCCTTGCACATTCGCTGCCTTCCATCCGGAGCGTCGGAGCGCCGATGGAATTGATCGAGTGGCTTCTCTGTCTTACATTTATAGCAACGTTTGTTGTTAACCATCGTCATAGTTTAACAGCAACGCAAAATTAAGTTGGAGCAGTGCGAGGGACTCGAACCCTCTCCCTACGGTTTGGAAGACCGATATGCTGCCGTTGAACACCAGCACTGCTCAGGTCAATGAGGCTTTGTGTAACGCTTTACGGCTCGCCAGCTCCTGCAACGCTGGGTCATAGCTTGCGCCGGTCTTAGGTCGGGGGTTTTTGGGTTCTACCCCCGGCTCTGCGCCGGAGGCAGAGCGGAATCAGAAGGCGGTTTGCGGCTGGTAATTCCAGCACGCGACCGCGCGCCCGAGTTCATGTGAACTTGGACGCGTCGATATCGTAAATGTGGGCAGAGATTTCATTGCGGATGCAGTTGTACACCACGAATTGGTCGCCTGTCAAATCACGCTGCCGGCGGATCGGGATCGATGGACTGCGTGATGGGCGTGTAGTTCTGGATCCACTGGGCGCGCGCAAAATATCCGGATATCTCAACGGGTGACGTGCGCTCACCGAAGCCACGCACTGTGACCGTTTCGCCATCGCTTGAAATCACGATTATGGTTCGAACCTTATTGCCTTCCGCCTCAATGTGCGCCGCGAGATCACGCAACTTCCCAGGCACGTCAAGCCAGCTGGTGCGCTTGATCTCGTGAACATTGCTCACCGCGGCAGCCCCTCTATCGCCGCCCAGACCTGCGCCGCCTGGTCGGCAGACAGATCCTCCGTCATGCCGCCGCACGTCAGCTTCCGACCGCTGACCACGCATCCGCTGTCGATCACGAACGTCCGATCACCGGCCATCACGATCCGCTGCGCCGGCCGCATCGCGTCCACGTACGCCAACGACGGCCCCGGCTGATATGCCGCGCAGCTGGCAACGCCGATCACACCCACCAACAGAAAATTCCTCATGTCGCTGTCTCCCTGTGATGCCTCTCCATCTCGCGAACGATTCTCTTCCGCCTCACTGGCGTCACCTGATCAGTGATCAACTTCCCGAACAGGTGATCGCACTCGTGCTGAATCGCGCGCGCCGTCCACCCGTCGAACCGTTCCTGGTGGACTCTCCCTTCCATGTCCGTCCACTGCGCCAACACGTGATCGAACCGGTCGGCCTCGCTCTGGATTCCTGGAAACGACAGGCACCCTTCCGGCCGCAGAACCTGCGTATCTCCGACCCTGACGCCCCACTGCGGATTGATCATGATGATCGGCTCGCGCTGCTCCTGCGGCACATGCACCACGAACATCCGCTTCAGGATTCCGATCTGCGGAGCTGCCAGCCCCCACCCGTTCGCCGCGTGCATCGTGTCCACCAGGTTCCGCGCCCACTCACCAGTGTGATCGCCGGCCACGACGTCTTCGCATTCCATGCCCAACATCGGGTCTGGAAACGTCAGGATACGAACGACGCTCACTTCCGGTTCCTCTTCCGCGCGGCTTTCGCGAGATCGCGCTTGCGACGGTTCTTGTCGCGACGCTGTGCGAACTCGCGGGTCTCGTATTCGATGCGGCCGCCAATCCGCTCGCTCTGGCGCGCTGGCTGCGGCTTCGACCCTTTCGTGCTCATACCGGCTCTCCCACCTTCACCCATACGTGCTTTCGGTCCGCGCTGATCTTCACATCCAGAATCACTTTGTTCTGGTGTCCCAGTCCGCGGATGATCCGCCAGTCCGTCTCGTGGATCGAATATCCGGCCCTCAGCATTCTGCGCGTCTCGCGACGTATGGCCATCAATTCCCGCGTCAGGTCGGTGACGATCACTGCCGCTGCTCACACGTGATCCGCACCGCCCTCGGACATGCGACGCTCATGCACACGTGATTCGCTGGGCAGCCGCAGTCGTACGGCACAGCCGGCGGCCAGCCCAGCGGCAACGCCCTCTGCCTTTCCAACAGCCACCGCGGAATTTCCAGCGGCGCCTCCGGACACGTCTTCACGTCCGGCGCGTGCGCGGATCCGCAGTGCGGGCACTTCCACCCTTCGCTCACGTCGCGCCCTCAAACGCCGACCGCATCGCCGGCTCCGGCGCGCCGCGCCTCACAAACCGCACCTCCGCGCCACATTTACACAGATCGCCCTTGATCGGCGCGAACCCGAACGACAGCCCGCACGGACAGTCCCAGCCGGTCTCGGTCGGACGGCTCGCGTAACTCACGCCTGGATGACCGGCCATCTCGACGTACACGCCGGTGATCACTTCATTCGCCATGGCGCGCCTTCCCTGCGCGAAACGGATTGACATCGCAGTCGCCGGTCCCGGTCTCGCAGTTGCCACAGCAGGCCGGCGGCCCGTGGTCGCAATCCGGCCCGCACTTCACGAACTCCAATCCTGTCGGAGTCGTCACCCAATGCTTCACGGTGTGATCAATCGCCGCCTGACGCTCCGGCGTCATCACCGGCTGCTCTATCGTTTCCGAAAATTCAATCGCCATTTTCCACCCCGGCCTCCGCCTCTATCGCCCCGGCCACGCCGACACCGTTCCCATCGACACGCCTTCCGACCGCGCGCTCCACGATCAACCGCAACTGCTGCCGCTCCTCGTACGTCAACTTCGATGAATCAATCACACCGGCATTCTTCCGGCTATCATCGATCTCCAACTTCTGCGCGGGCGCACGGTACTCCTGCCCACCACGACGATTCAAGAACTCCACCACCGCCTTGACCGCATACCGATCATCCGACGACGTCGCAATCCGGATCATCGTCTTCGACGCCAACGCCATCACCTCGGTCGCGCCCACCTCGTAATCGTGCCCGTACCACGCCTCCAACTCGCTACGGCCCATCTTCAACAACCGCGCTACCTTCCCGATCTCAATCCCCAGCGCCCCGTACTCGCGCACCAACGCCGCAACGCGCGCATCCGGATGATCCTCCACAGATGCCATCAACGCCCCGCGCTCAACCGCACGCGCCTCGATCTCCGCAAACTGATCGCGCCACCAGTTCGCCAGAAACTCCCGGTCCGTCGCCGACACCATCGCCTTTACCGGATCCACCTCCGGCAACGCTACCTTCTGCCGCTCCAAAAACTGCGCAGCCAACGCGTCCCCTAACGCCTCCTGCGGCTTCGCACCCTTCGCACCACGCTTGCCGGCCATCAGCGCTCCGTGTACTCAGTCACGACAAACCCGTTGTATGCGTAGAACGTCCCGCTGCCAACCCAATATATGACGCCCTTCTCATCCGCCTCGTGAATCCGCGACGGGATCGGATGCGACGCCACCGTACCGCGCCACGACGGAAATGATCGGACGCCGGCCACCACCACCGCCGCACCGCCGAACAACATCGAAACGAATCCGCGACGATTCATACATTCCCCGCCTTGATGTGCTCGCGCAAAACCGCCACCAACAACTGGATGTTCTTCACCCCCTGTAACTTCGCGCCGCTGCCAATGGCCTGCTGCGTCCAACCTGACAGAAAAACACTGTCCCGCCGATACCAGTCCGCCATCTCGATCAACCGCTTCGCGACAGCAGCCGGATCGCCCCCGTCACACAACCTCACCCGCATCCCGCTGCCATCGCGCCCCTCGCGCCGCAAAGCCGATATCGCACGCTTCAACGCAGGTGTGAATTTAACCGGGCGACTTCCAGTCGGCGGAACTTCCGTCGGATCAATACTCATGGCACCCTCGAAATTTTTTGGGAAAATTTTTCAGACTTTTTGCCGTGCGTTGATTGGTGGCGCAGGTACCGGTACCGGGGACTCCGATCCTCGCAGAAGGGGGGTGCCGGGGTGGTCGAATGCCAGCTGGCCATGGGCGGATGGGTCATGGTGGTTCCGGTCTCATCAGGCGGCGCTCGATGTAGTCGGCAGCAGCTCGCATCAGCGCTGGGTTGTCGCGGAAGCGCGCGAGCCCGCTGTTGCAGTGTGAGCATACGAGACCGCGCACGCATCTGCCACACGACTTGCTTCCTGGGCAACAGGCATGGTCGTGGTCTATCTGCGCGCCATTGGACACAGGGCCGCGGCGCTTTGGCCGATCAAGCTTCGCCCGGTACTGGAGTACCACTGCGTTGTCGCAGATGGCGCAGCGGCCGGCTTGCTTCGCGTATAGCTGCTCATACACCTCCATCGTAATGCCGTGACCAGACTTCAGCGCGTGGCGCCTGAGGGTCATTTGGCCCTCGAGCGTCTTGCGGTGCAGCCTGGCGTAGTTGGTGAAGTACGAACGCCTGCTCGTATCGATAGGCTTTGGCGCAGGCCTCGGCACCTTCGTGAGCTTCGATGGCTTGAATGATCGATCCTCGTACAACTCTGGATGCTCAGCCCTGAACTTGTCTATATATCGCATCGCAGCACGTCCTGTCTTCAAGGAGTTGCGATGATAGTAACTGTTAACGTGCCGGTAAGTCCAATGTATTCAACGAGAGCTTGTTTACCATAATAATCATTACGCGAAGTAGGCTGTGCGTTCCTACGCCTGTCGAGACCGTAGGGCGAAGCGTAGTGCTCGCAACCCACTGATTCGCGCCGACTCCTACGCTTCCTACTCTTCCTACTCTAGTAAACATACATATCATGCGTGCGCGCCCGCCTGCGTAATCTTCCTTGTATACGTGTACGCGTGTAGAAGAGATTGACCCTACCCCCCGTAGGAAGCGTAAGCGTAGGACGCTCACGTTCCGCGTCTCCACCGTTTGACGCTACGTCCTTGAACCGTATCGACTTTCTGCTCCCAGCCCAGACTCGTCATGATCTTATTGATCCTACGCTTTAGGCCATCCGTCTGGTTTTCGAGCTTCACGTTGCACGCGACAAGCAGCTCGCTCGAGTGATATTTGACATCAGGGATCAGGTAATTCTGGATCGTCTGCGACCACACATCCTCATCGACGCGGTCGAGTTGCTCCTGTTTCGTGGATTCTGGCATCTCGTGCCACGTCGCGCCGGATTGATAGGCCACATAGGCTTCGGCGAACAGCTGTTCCCGCATGGAACGGACGAGGTCCGAATTGATATCCCGACAGAAGATCGGCCAGTAGCGGCGCCGGCCCTCAGGCACCGACAGGTAATTCGAGTTCTCCGACGTGCCACCGAACACGCCGCGACGCGGGTGATCAGACGAGTATTTGTCCCACGGCACGCGGTACGGGTCCACGCGTTTGGACAGATCCCCGATGATCTTCATGAACAGGCCGCGCTCAAAGCTGGACATGTCAGGGATCTCAACCAGGATCTTGCCCTGAATCTGTTCGATAAACTTCGTGGAACCGAACTCGCTTGACACCGCAGCGAACCAGTCATGCCCGTTCGGATCCTTAAGTCCTCCGAGAATTTCCAACGTCTGGGATTTGCGAAGCCCAGACTTGCCCTCCAGCACTATCATGCAGTCGGCCTTGCAGCCTGGATCAAATCCGCGCGCGATCATCGATATCATCCAGTTGCGTCCCGCAGCCCGGTGATGATCAGTGCCCTCCGCGGCGAGACAGTCCACGACCCATTCCGACAGGCGTTCGACGCCATCCCATGTGATAGACCGCACCCAGTCCTGAAAGCTGTTGCGTTTGTCTGAGAACGCGACCTGCTGTACCGCCATCGATACGGTCTTGGGCTGCATCTTCACAAGGCGAATCGATTCCTGCATCCACAGGACGACATTGCGATCATCGGCGTCGCACCACTCACGGGGCCGACCGTCAATGGTGGTATAGATCTTGTCGCGGAACGAGTCGTAATAGATCTTGCCCGCGATGTCAGGATGGGTGCGCAGTACTTTGCAGGCGTTCGCGAAGTTGTCGAGAGCGACGCCGCCGGAGTTGCGGATCAGATCGAGCGATTCCCACATCCCCACCGCAGATGTCGGGTTCGCCTCTATCGGAACAGTTGCGTCGTGTTTGCGACCACGGTGTGGGCCCGTGATCTCGGGCTTATCAGAATTCGCAGGCTGCTCAATCTTCAGTGCGCGGGACGCGATGAACGCCGTCAGTTTTGCCGCGTCCCAGCCCTCGGCAACGGCGTCCGCGACATCCCAGCTCGGCTCGAGTTGCGCTGTGTCGAGCATGGACACAGAGGACGCCGAGCCGAGCAGCATCGCCGCCAGCGGCGCCATGGCGCGTATACCAGGCTCGTCGGCGTCGGGCCACAGCGTGACGTTTCTTGATTTGAGCACCGACCAGTCGGCGGTCTTGTACGCCTGCGCACCGCCAGCCCAGCACACGACGCAATAGGAAGCCCACAGAGCGCCGTGGGCGGCATCGCGGCACTTCTCGCCCTCCACGATGAGTACCGGCGCGTCAGGGTCGTCCACAAGCGATTTGAGGCCATATAGGGGCCGCGGCGCAGGATACGCCTTGCCAGACCAAGCGCCGCCACGCCACGTCCACTGGCTGAAGGATTTGCCGGTTTCGGTGCGGTAGCGGCAGATCGTGAACACGTGATCGCCGGCGGCATCTGTATATTTATACAGCGCCTCAGGCGCGCCGTATTCTCGATGGTGAGGCGGATCCGGAGTATCCGGCGGGATGGGCAGCGCGGGCTGCTGTGTGGGCTGGCGCACAGATGGCGCGCGCGGAGCTGGGGCAGCATCGCCGTGCCCTATCAGATCAGCGACCGCCCGAGCCGCATCAGCCTGGGAGACACCATGAAGAGCCGCATAAAGCGAGATGAGATCCCCGCCACGGGCATCGGATGCGCCGTGCATCCACTTGCCGGTATCGAGATTGACGGTCCAGGAATCGCCCGGCCCACCGTTGGCCGTGCGCTCTCCGACCCACTCGCGGCCAGCCCTTTTCCCGCCAAGCCACAGCGAGCACAAACGCGGAGCGTCCGCCAACGCCGCCGCCGCGACGCGCGCGAAATCGATCGCCATCTGAATTGATCAGGTCGGCGTCGTGTTCGAATCAGCGGCTTTGGGTGAGGCGCGCCAGCGTTCCAGAGATTGGACGTCGGCCCACACTTCGTCATCCGATGTGTAGACGAAGCCATCTACTTCGCCTTCCCAGACCGCCATGATTTCGGCGAGGTCTGTCACGGGCTGCGATGGCATGCGTGACTGCCAGTCATTCGGATCGTTCATGAGTATCCCTATTCGATACCCCGTCCGTTCTTATTGAGGCGGCGCCCGTTCCACAGTGAACAGGGAGGGCTATGGTAAGCCGCGATCATCCGTCGATGGTCGCGGTGGGCGCCGTGGCGTGCGAAATTAATACCGCTGTAATACGGCGTCAACCCTCTCGTTGGCCGTATGGCAGAAGAATATTCGCCGCGTCCTGTAGTGTCCGCGCGGCGCCCGCCCTACCACCGGCTGTGTTCACTGTATCGATGAACACTTGCTGCGCGGGCCGAATTCTGTCTTTGCCGACCTTGACATCGATGGCCACGAATGTGGATCCCTGAAACCCGATTAAGTCAAGTACACCTTCGGGCATGCCGTGGAATGGGCGATAGGGGGAGAGAACGATGCGGCCGTGCGTTTGAGAGATGATTTTGCCCGTCCAGCCTTGGCCAACGTTGGCGCGCAGTAGTCGGCAGTCGCCCTTGGAATAGGCGATCTGAATCGCGGCGAGGAGATCAGCGTGGGTCATGGCGATGCCCCACATGATATTGATGGCATGCGTGACATCGATAGGCCACGCGCGCGGTGCGTGCGCCGTCGGTGTTGCGGCGACGAGTGGCGACGCGGTGCGCCTCTTCGAAGGTCGCGAAAGTAACCTTCCCCTGGCACTCCGAGATAGTCCGGCGGTCTGCGCGTTCAGCGCGCCGCAACAGCCGGCGCAGCTCGAGTTCGACGGGGGAGAGGATGGGGTCGGACATCACTTCGTGTTGAACAGTGCCCACGTGCGCGGGAAATGAACGGCAATGATCTCTCCGACCGCCAGCGCGTATTGGCGGATTTCCCACTGCGCAGCTGGATCCAGCCGCAGAGTCAGGAACGCGAGCCAGTTGCGCAGGTTCGCGGACGCGCGCATTTTGGAGTAGTGGCCGACTGGCATGACGATGCGAGCGAGTTCCTTTGGTATGCCGCATCGAAGTGCGTCCTGATACACGCGTTCCGCGCGCCGGTAGACTTCATCGACGTTGCTGATCCATTGAGCGAGCACCAATTCGTCTGGAGTATCGGCAAGCGCTTTGGCCTGATTGTTGTGTGAAGCTGCCGCGAACACCGCTCGAGCCTCGACCGCTTTCAGCTCTGGCATGTAGTAAAGATCAGGCAGCGGGCTATACCGCGCGGACATTTCGTTGTATGACTGAGTCCGGTGCCGGTGCCACTCGCGGAACACGAAGATCGGTGCCTGCACCTCGATGGTCATGCCGGCGAACTCGAACGGCGTGGCATGCTTGTGTTCGTAGAGGTACTTCAGCAGTTTCGCGTCCTGGTCCCAGCCGCGGAATGAGCCTTGCGTTGACTGGCGTGCGGCTTCGATGATGCCGGCCTCAAAATCTATTTCTCTGCACTGGCCGTGCCCCCACGCCTCCGCGATTGCGACGTAGCCGTGGTCTAGGACGTTGATCCTCATCGCTTCCTCCTCGGCACTACCGGCATCAGGCGCGGCGATCCGTGCTCGATCAATCTGATCTGGCGTTTCACATACCAGATAGCCTTTTCCAAATCCTCAACTGCGTCGCCCTTCAGTCCCGCACGCCAGAGGTATTTCATGGCGTTCGCGACATTCGCCGGAAACACCTCGATGATGTCGATGCACTCGACGCCAGTAGGATGCGAGTTATAGTGCGGCGGATGATTCACCGCGTCGACCTTGGTATTCATCGCCCACCTCCATTCAGAAACGTATTGGTCTTCGTCCGCCGCTCGATCTCAAACTGCATGGCGGCCATGACGGAGACGATGCCGAGGTTTTGATTGATCAGGTTGTCGCGTTCGACCTGCAATCGCTGAATCTCCGTCGCCATCTCGTTCGCCTGCGCCGTGATCTTCGCCAGCAGCTGCGTCATGCCTTCGACGGCGCGCAGGAGATCGGCGTCCTGCGCTGATCGCACGGGGATGACGTTGCCCGTGGCGATACTGCGCATCTGGAACAGCTCATTGGGCAGCGCGCCCGGAGGCAGTTGCGGCTGTTCGCTTACTCGCATTCCGTTGAGGAGGATTGGTTCTTTGGTGTCTCGTTTGTCGGCCATTTCCGTGCGTCCTTTGATGTTTTCTTGCCCTTGAGTTTGCCCTGCGCGATGTTGGCGATGCTGCCGAGTGAGCGGCCCGTAATGCTGACGATCTGACGATGCGTCAGGCCGTCAGCGAGGTAGCGCGAGATTCGGTCGACATCGTGCGCAGTGATCCAAGCGGAGCGGCTCATTTCGCGAGCTCTGCGAGGAGGGCGTCGGCCATCATGACGGCGCGCGTCGCCCATTGTTCGAATGTGAAGTCGTTTCCAGGGGATGCCATCAACCCCTGCATCGCCAGCCCCGCTAAGTACTCGCGTTTGGTGAGGCCGTTATATGGCTTCATGCCGACGACCAATGGAAACGCATTCGATTCCCCGTTCATTTGTCCTCCTCTGCCGCCACATGTTTCCCAGCGTGCCCAGCTGCCAACTTGCAGTGCTCATCGCCGCGATAGTGATCGCAGCGATAGTAGTACGACGCATTGCCTGGGCGCGGAGTCTTCGACATCGCATCGCGTTGCGCGCGCTGGGGGTCGGGGAGCCAGTCAGTCGCAGCCACGGCCGACGCTCCCGATGTCTCGTTCATCGACAAACACCTTCCAATGCCGCCATCCGTTAGGGCAGTGAAAGCCCCACTCGCGAATCACTGGTCCGGTGATGAACAGCGACCAGCATGGCTCATCATCGATCAACTCAAGGCGGTGCGCCGCGACGGCGCGCCTGAATATCGGCCACCAGGCGCGGCGAACGAACGAGCCGCGCGGTGTGATCTCGCGGTAGCGCCCTTTAAGGATGATGCTGCAGTTGATCCATGGGTGGTCATGCAGCGCGCGGTCGTCATCGTTCTCCAGAATCTGGTGCAGGTAGATATTGAACCACCGATTTCTCGGGATGACCCACCAGCGCAGCAGATATGGCTTGCCGGCGCGACCGATGACGAAGTCCGGCGCTCTCATACATCTATCCCCATCGCCCGCGCCCACTGCCGCCAGCGTGTCAGGCGCGCAGCAGCGCGGCGCTTCTCGACGTTGCGCCAGTAATAGGCGCGGTGAACGAGTCGAATGTATTCGCGGTAGAGTCCGCTTCGCGCGCCTGCAAGACCAGCGCCCTTACCGGCCACCGATATGTCTTGGCAGGGCCATCCTCCGCAGATGGCATCGACTCCGATTCCATCGGCAGCCAGTCGAGCTGCTGTAAGGTCGCGGACGTCGCCGTAGCATGGGACGTTTGGCCAGTGTTTGGCGAGGACGGCTCTGCAGTAGGGTTCGACTTCGGAGAAGGCGACTGTTTGGAATCCACCGGTTCGCTCGAGTCCAAGGCTGAATCCGCCCACGCCGCTGAATAGGTCAAGTACGCGCAGCATTGGCGCGTTTGTAAACAACGGTTTTGACCGCAGTCAAACCGAGATATTTGAGAATCGATGGCCCAGGTGCGCGCTTCCGCTTCAGAACGTCGTTGACATATGGTGCGCTGCAGCCAATTTCCTGCGCAAGTTCGCGCATCGTTTTGCCAGCCTTTCGGGCCGCGAGCATTTCCACAGGGTCCATGGCGCGATAATATCCCCGTTAGCGTAAAAAGCAAGAAAGGTGTTGACATCTGTTAGCGGATCTGGATAATAGGCTCCAGTCGATCAACATTCAGGAACAGGAGACCACGATGAGCAACCAGCCCCGCATCACGATCACGAAGCTGAAGATCGCGAAGTTCGCGAGCGAGGAGACGCTGTGCTTTCAGGCCACGGTGCTGTTCGATGGCATCGTGTTCGCGGAGGCGTCGAATGACGGTCATGGCGGTAGCACGTTTGTGCGCGCGCTGCCCGGCAAGTCGCAGCGGATGGCGGATGCGGAGGCGTTCGCTGCCTCCATTGCCACCGAAGAGACGTTCGACGGGCACCTGACCGACATCGTTGATGATCTTGTGTGCGCCGAAGAAGAGCGCAAGACCATCGAACGCGCCTTCAAGCGCGACATGAAGTCGAAGGTGCTGTTCCTGTTCGAAGGCAAGATTCGCGAGGTGCGCGTGCGCGATGCGTCGTCGGAGCAGATTCGTGACTACATCCGCCGCAAGTACGACCGCGCGCAGATCCTCAACGAAATGACTCCAGACGCGGCGTTTCAGGTCTACGCGCAGGTTCTCGGAGGTGCAGCATGAGCGCCGCGCTCGCGAAGGCAGGTGTGGCATGAGTCCCGCCCAAGCACAGGCTGCGCTGAAGAAGTTGTTCGGGAAAGCGGCGGCGTGGCGCTACGACGAGAGCGCGCTGAAGGGGGAGGAGCGCGAAGCGCTGGTCGCTGCGCTCCCTAATCTCAGGCAGACGCGCGAGGCCGCCAAGGCGGCGATGGAAGCGAGGCGCGACGAACTGCTTCGCGATCCGGAATACGTGAAGCTGCGCGAGGCATATCAGCGCGCCAGCAAAGAGGCTGAGATAGCTTTCAGCCGCTCGATCCATCGGCGCGTGACCGTCGGCAAGTGCAACGGCATGTTCCTTAGCGTCGTCGCCGAAGGCGACAACTGGCAGGAGGCCATCGACAACGCGCGTGCGAAGCTGAAGTCTTAGCAATTACCACCCCTTCCCCCGTGAGCGGGGGATTTTACTTAGGAGATTTGCATGAAACTTGAGGAACTTAACATTCGCGCCCCTCGCTCTTGGGATGCCCCGGACACGGGCTACCGGGGCACCATCAAATTCACTTCCAGCAGCGGAGCGGTGGAGTTGAAGCTGACCAACGACGTGTCGCTGCGCCTGCTCGCCGTGGTCGCCGACCTCGTCGTGGAATCTTCGCGGACCATCGCGCGCGATCTCACGTCGGAGACTATCACCGCTGCTGGGCCGGCGATTGCGCATGACAAATGAGCACCCTCTACGAAGACGCACAGGAGATTCGACGCATGTACGACATACCAGATGACCCAGGGCGCGCCGGTCCGCCGGACGAGCTGCCGCCGTATCAGGATCCGATGGATCTTGAGCCGCCGGAGAACGACACCCCCACGAAGGCGTCGTTCAAGGAGTTGGCGATGAATACGGCGGTGGCGACGGCAGTGGGGAAGCTCGCTGTCTATTCGCTGCCGAACTACCCGACGCTCTCGTCCCCGACGTGGAGCGCACGCGACATGCTCGCACTGCTGAACGAGGCGGTGCGCGAGGGCGTCGCCATCGGGGAGGCGTTTGCGACAGTGGAGGGCGACGGGAGGTAAATTAGGCGTGGCCGCCTGCTTTTAATCGAAGCAGGCTGTCATCCTGAATTCTTTTTATGAACTGCGCGCCGAACTCAGTGTCCGCTGGCGCGAAGAAGGAGTGAAAATCAAGCTCCGCGCTATCTAATTTTTCCGGGCCAAGAAGATTGGTAACAGTGTCAACGTACTGCTGCACCATAGCGAACAACGGAAGGATGCTATGGCATCCGGTGACGGTGGAAAACATCTTGTTGCCACCAATCTCCGTGGTGACAGCGAATAGGTATAGATCTCCCCACGACTTGAAGAGTTTATCTACTTGGTCGCTCTGCTCGCCGAACCAATCCTCTATAATCTGTCCTCTCCGGTCGCGGTCTTTGTCCAAGATCAATATGTGAGCCTTGAGCATATTCATTTGGCATCACTCCCAGCCTTTGCCTGTTTTGCATTCCATACGTGCAACGCCCAGCCCTCGTCGTAGCCGCGTCGCTTCCCGATCTCTATCAACGCCTGCAGGGAGTCAGTCATGCCGACCTCGCGGCGCGACGCGATGCTCTCTCTGCGCTTCGCCAGCTCTTCCGGTGTCAACTCCTGCAGCTCACCCTTGCGCTGCTCGACTTCGCGGGCCTCAACCGGGAACGGTGCCCCGCAGTTCGCGCACACTCGAGCGCGCACGGGTGAGGCGGCGTAACACTTCAGGCAGACCCGCGCCTGGATCTCCGGCTTCTTCTTCGTGCGGGTCTCTTCGTCGTAAGTGAGTTGCCAGTCGCGAGGCTCGTCAATGAAGCCGAATTTCAGAGTCGATCCGACGTGATCCAGAATTGTCAGCATCTCCTTTCCAGGATAGGTGCGCAGGCCGCGTCCAACGGTCTGGATGTATAGTCCCAGCGACTGGGTGGGCCTCAGAAGTATGATGCACTCGATCGCGTCTATCGATAGCCCCTCTCCGCAGATGTCGACATTGGAAAGGATCTGGATAGCGCCGCGCTCAAAATCAGCGATGGCCATGTCCCTGACCGACTCGTCCGTGTTTCCGTCGATATGCACCGCCTGATAGCCAGCCTGGCGGAACTGTTCGGCGACGTGCTTGCTATGTTCGATTGAGCAGCAAAAGATGAGGGCGCGTTTACCGTCGCAGAGCTTCCTGTATTCGTCCACCGCGCTTCCAGTAATCGATGGCTTATCCATCAACTTCTCTGACTCAGAGGTTACGTAGTCACCAGCGCGAACATGTAGGCCAGAGGTATCCACAGTCGGAGGAGCGAACACTCTGAACCGAGACAGATAGCCGCGCTCAATAAGTTCGCGGGGCGCTGGCCCTTTGACAATAGCCCCGAAATACTCCCCGAGGCCGCGGCCGTCCAGGCGGCACGGGGACGCCGATAGCCCTACCATATGGACCTGGCCCAATCGGCTGATTACGGCTGACCACGTCGCGCACGCGAGATGGTGGCATTCATCGAGGACCACAAAGCTTGGCAACTCCAGTTTGTCTATGCGCCGCGCCAGCGTGTTGATGCTACAGATCTGCACCAGCCGCCCTGGGTGCTCCGAACGCCCAGCTGCGATGACGCCATGCTGGATCCCCATGCGAGCGAACAGTCTTTCTGTCTGCCTGATTAGTTCGCGCCGATGTACGATGAACCAGCAGCGCTTGCCGCGCTCAATGGCGTTTTTGAACATGAATCCTGAGGCAGTGCTTTTGCCGCCGCCCGTTGGCAAATACCAAAGCGTAGGAACGCGGCGTCTAAGGTGTCCACGTATCTGCTCTATATTCGCGGCTTGGAAGTCGTAGAGTTGCATTATTTGGCGCCATCAATAGCCCTGGTAGATGCGCCACGAGTAAAGACTTCGTCGTGTGGCCAGCCACGCCTTAGCCTTCCAAGTAACGTCTGGACATGAACTCCAAGATGCCTAGCCCATTCAGACACACACATGGTATAGCCGCCGAAGCTATAGAGCCGGACGCGCCGCGTGTTTGTTCCCTGCAGTGGATTAGGAACCCAAGTGCAATTGTCGGGTTCATAGTTTCCGTTTACGTCTTTGCGTTCAATCGTCAGGCCCTCTTCATAGCCTGATGACACGCACCAGATGACGAACGCCTGCGGATCTCGCCACGCAGTGCAGACCGAGATCCCGCGCGCACCGTAGGCCCGATAATCTTTGCAGCTGGGATTTTCGCAGCGGCGCAGCATCTGGCGCCACACATCGTACAATTTCGGGTACGGATAATTTTCTGTAGTCAGGCCATGCGTCGCTGCGGCTCGCCTCCTGGCCCCGGCAAGTTCGTTCTTCCAGCAGCCACAACTCTGCCGCTTGCCGCGTCGTTCTGAAAGTCTGAGTTGTCCGCCAAGCCGAACGCATTCGTTACCACAATCGCACCGGCAAGTCCATAACGATTGACAATCAGGATTATTGCCAACGCGATCTGTAACGGTCAGCCGGCCAAATCTGCGCCCTATGATCGACGGCGCCTTCATTCCTTGATCGCCCTCACCTCTTTCGTCAGCCCCAGCTTCCGCAGTGTGCTCTCGCTGGCGTTCTTGCGTTGGCCTGACGCGAGCAGCGATATGGTCGAGGCGCTCAGTCCCAGCGCCCTCGCGGCATCGCGCACGCCGCCATATTTATCGATGGCCTCTCTGGCCTTCTGTTGCAGTATTCCCATGTTCGCCCTTGTACCAGAAAGGCGCGTGTTTGACAACCGCGAAACGATTCCGTATCGTTCGCGACGTTTCGTAACACTGGAGAGTATCAATGGCAAAAGGTAAGACATCGACGGATCCGAACAAGCCGAAGCGCGTTCGGAAGTCGTCGCAGAAGTACTTCGTCGCGCGTATCACGGGTTCCAGCGAGCCGGTGATCGTCGTGGCGAAGACGCAGAAGGCCGCTCTGGATTCGATCCTGTCTCTCAAGGCGGGAACTCCGGACGATCTGATCAGCGCGGGCCGCGAGGGATGGCGTGTCATCGACACCGATGCGGTCAAGTACGGGCAGAGCGATCTCACGGAGACTCAGTCATGACCGCCCTTCCGACGCGCGCCGACGGCAAACCGGATCGTCGATACCTGACCAACGCGCAGCGCCGCGCACGCGGACTGCCGCCGACGGGGCGTCGCAAGGCGAAGAGGGCACGGAAGTGAGCGCGCGCCTTCTCCAATGCAGCATCGATCAGTACTACGCTGATCCGTGCGCCACGCCATCGCTGTCTTCATCGATCGCGAAGGTTCTGATCCAGAAGTCTCCAGCGCATGCGTATCTGGAGCACCCAAGGCTCGGCAATCAGCGTAAGCCGCCGTCCGAAGACATGGACGAAGGCACGCTGGTACACAAGCTGCTGCTTGGAGAAGGCACGCATATGGTGCTCGTTGACGCCGATGATTTCCGTACCAAGGAGGCCAGAGCCGCTCGGGATGCAGCGCGGGCTGCGCGCCAGACTCCGGTACTCCGCCGGAAGTACGACGCAGCAGTAATCGTATGCGAGAAAATCCGCCAGAACATCGCAGCGCTCGGCATCGATTTGAACGGCGCCAGCGAAGTGTCCATCGAATGGACGGAGGATGGCACGCTGGGGGATTCGGTGCTCTGCCGCTGCCGGATGGATCACGCGTGGATCGATGAGGGCAGGATTCTGGAACTCAAGAAGTGCGAGTCTGCGCACCCGAAAGACATCTCGCGCGCCATCGATAACTACGCCTACGATCTGGGCGCGATGGCGTACACGCGTGCGCTCGAGGCGCTCAAGCCGGAGCTGGCCGGTCGTGTGCAGTTCGGTTTTCTGTTCGTGGAGATCGAGCCGCCATACTGCGTGGTTCCGGTATGGCTGGATGGCGCTTTCACGAGCATGGGCCTTTCGAAGTGGAGGCGCGCCGTGCGGACGTGGGAGCGCTGCTTGACGTCCGGCAACTGGCCCGGATACGTGACGGCTCCAGTCCCGATTTCACCGCCGGCATGGGCGCTGGCTGCAGAGGAGTTGGCCGATGCCGTTTGAATTCAAGCGCGCCGCGCGCGAAGAGGTCGGCCTCATCATCGGGCTGGCCGGCGGCACAGGGTCTGGCAAGACCTACACGGCACTGACGCTGGCGAAAGGCATTGCCGACGGCAAGCCATTCGCACTGATCGACACGGAGGCAGGACGCGCGAAGCACTATGCGGATCAGTTCTCGTTCGATCATGGCGATCTGACGCCGCCATTCCGCCCGCAGCGGTACGCCGAGGCGATCCTTGCGGCAGACGCCGCGCATTACCCAGTGATCGTGGTCGACAGCTTCTCTCACGAGTGGGCTGGTGAGGGCGGCATCCTGGACTGGCAGGAGGAGGAACTCGACCGCATGGCCGGCGACGACTGGAAGAAGCGCGAGATCTGCAAGATGGCCGCGTGGATCAAGCCGAAGATGGATCACAAGAAAATGGTGCAGCGGCTGCTCCAGATCCGCGCGCACCTGATCCTCTGCTTCCGCGCCGAGGAGAAGATCGAGATGGTCCGCGGCGACGACGGCAAGATGAAGATCGTGCCAAAGGTCACGCGCACGGGCCTCGACGGATGGGTGCCTATCTGCGAGAAGTCGTTGCCGTATGAGTTGACGGCATCGTTCCTTCTGACGTCTGACGCCCCAGGTGTGCCGAAGCCGATCAAACTGCAGGAGCAGCACCGGAAGTTCTTCCCGCTGGATCGCCCGATCACACTGGACGCTGGACGGCGACTGGCCGAATGGGCAGCCGGAACTCCGAAGGTCGGATCGATGCCGGCCGCTGCCATCGAGAAACACGTCGACACCATGAACAATGCGATGACGCTGCCGGAGTTGCAGGCGGCGTTCGAGACCGCGAAGAGTGCCGCGAAGGCGGCTGGCGACAAGGCGGCGTATGATCGGTTCGTCGCAGTCAAGGATCTGCGGAAAACGGATGTGAAGCCATGAAACCTGACTACAAAGACGACCGCCCAGAGGCGGTGATCATGTGGGTAGGCTACGTCGTAATATCGATGTTGCTGTTCGTAATCGCGTGGGTTGCGTGGAGCGATGACGGCTTCGCAGGCGGGGTGTTCTTCGGCATCGTCATCTGCTTGTACGCCTGGATGACGCTCAAGTTTCTTTTGGCGCTGGATCGTGAGAGGGCGCGCAAATGAATCAGCAGCCATCATGGTGGACTGTCCCGGTGGCTGCGGTCGTCGTGGCATTAATCATAGTCCTCGCATCGCTTGTAGGTGGCTGCGCGCTAGCCCCGGAGCGCGTGAACGTCGAGCTGCAGCACACGTCGCACGTTACGCAGCATTTCTCGAGCAAGTACGACGGTCGACACTACGGCTATGACGCCGCAGGGCTGGATGTTCATTGGCAGTACAAGCGCGTCGGAGCAGACATATTCGAAGGCGCGGTGTTGGGAGCGTGCTCATTCGACCAGGTAGTCGACCATTGCGAGGCGCTCGCAGGCCCGCGCGAGGTCTTCAGTGCTCGCGTGGATGTCGCTCTATGGAGCAAAGAATGACTCCGGAAGCCATGTTCGGCGCCGCGATGGAAGGCATCATCGCAACTACCGGTGCTTACCTTGGGTGGCAGCGGTTCGGGGCGCCGTGGCTGACGTGGTACAGCGGTAGGTGGAAGCACGTCCCGGCGCGCAGGGCTCCGGAGTGGCCGAGAAGGCCGGTGTGGGCGAGGGCGTTGGCGTGGTTCATGGAGGGAGACGGCAGTGGCCGGCCACAGTCACGCTCCGCCGCTCAAGGGCGGCAAACACAACACTCCCAAAGATTTTATCGTTGAGCCCATCACGTTACATAAAGGGCTGACCGGCGCGAAGCCGGAAAAGGTATGCAAATGGGTACTCGATTTATTGAATTTCCAGCCCGGCGACACTTGCGCGGACTTGTACCCCGGAACGGGCGCAATGGGCCGCGTCGTGACGAATTGGGCGTTAACCGGATGAGCACGGTCATTTCAAGGAGACCATCATGTCGAAGATTTACCGTCAGGGAGACGTGCTTTTGCAGGCCGTCGCAAAGCTACCCGCTGGTGTCGAACGCGTTGACTCGCTCGTCGTCGCAGAAGGTGAAGCCACCGGTCACAAGCATCAGTTCCAGTTCGGTGACGCTGAGATGTATCGCGGTGCTGGCGGCGCGCAGTTCATCCGCGCTCTCAAAGAGGCCGCGCTCGGCCACGAAGAACACGAGACCGTAGTGCTGCCGCCGGGAATCTACAAGCGCATCCAGCAGGTCGAGTACACGCCGGCCGCGCTGCGCAACGTGGCGGACTGAGCCATGAGCACCATACTTGAACAGTACAAGGCTGCCTGCAACTTCCCCGGTGTGATTGACGTGCCAGCGGTTGAACGGGCGCTGGAAGCGTACTGCTCTGCATTGGGAGTGCAGCGCAGGATCGTGAAACTGCGTGCCGGCTGGCAGATTGGCGACTATCCGGAATTGGATGCGACCGTGCGCGAGATTCTGGAGGGCTTTGATAAGCGGACGGGGCGCGGTGAAATGATTGCCGCCCGCGACGCCCGCGACGCCCTCGACGCCCGCGACGCCCGCGCCGCCAGCGCCGCCCGCGCCGCCCTCGACGCCCGCGCCGCCCGCGCCGCCCTCGACGCCAGC
>Ga0181538_10001503_pt1 | contig 26125 bp, 8 predicted proteins | sample PEATcosm2014_Bin_40_FD_119773 | JGI IMG/M metagenome (GOLD analysis project Ga0181538, IMG submission 119773) | Peatland microbial communities from MTU Mesocosm Facility, Houghton, MI, USA - PEATcosm2014_Bin23_30_metaG | ecosystem: Environmental > Terrestrial > Soil > Wetlands > Peat | place... | reverse complement strand
GCGCCGTACGGCAAGGTCTATCACACGTCGTCGCCCGAGACCGAGATGCGGTTGCTGAACGACGAGCACGCCCTGATGTGGCAGACTCACCCGCGCACCAAGAGTTCCGATGGCTACCCGGATGCCGTGAAGGACCAACCGCACTTCCTCAGCGACCGTTTCGCCGGAGCCTCCTTCCAGTCATTGCCCGTCGATCAATCCCAAAAGCGTCTCTGTGAGGCGCGGTGCCTCGACCTACTGGATGACATGAACAACTGGGCGGGCCCCAAGTACCTGATCGCCGAAGGCGATACCTACACCAAATCGCCGGAGGACGAGACCTACCCACAACTGGACGTGAATTACGTCAAACTCGATCACCTCCCCAAGTTCTCCGAAGGTTGGCTGCCAGTGCTGGATGCCCTACGTGCCGGCACCTTTTTTGTGACCTCGGGCGAGGTTCTGTTGCATGACTACTCCATTCAAGGGACGGGTGATAAGCGCACCTTCGTCGTAGATGTGGATTGGACTTGGCCTGCCGAATTCGTCGAACTGGTTTGGGGCGACGGCAAAACAACCGAGCGTGAAATTATATCCGCCACGTCGCTGGCGCCATTCTCCATTCACCGCTACCGTATTCCGTTCGATGCCACCGGCAAGAAGTGGATACGATTCGCTGCGTGGGACTCGGCGGGCAATGGAGCCCTCACGCAGCCAGTGCATTTTCAGTAGATTTCAACACACTGACTTCGGCCTTCGAGCTCGCGCATTTAAGATCCCTAATGGGCAATATCGGAAGTCATGTGGACATTACCTCGGGGCGACGGGAACATCAAGCAGAACTGGGACAGAGGCTGACTAATTGCGTTGACGCCGCGCGGTAGTCCAGCAGATCGGTGCGGCCACTCTGTCCGATCCGAATCAGATTGACACTATTTCGAAACCAGAATGCCGTTCTCCCCCGCAGTTGTTTCCGAGTGGCACACGCCTTTCCCGATTCGCGCCAGGTGGACGTGATACCATGCCTGAGATCGCGCACGATGAGCCCTGAGCAATTCGATTACCATCGAGCCGCTGTTCGAGATACGGAAACATGTATGGCCACCAGGATACCTGTGAGGGACAGCCTGACGATTCGGAGGAATGCCTGCACGAGTTGATCTCGTTTCTTCCTGAGCATGCCCACCGCCAAGTCGGCCAACTTAACTGGGTCCTGCTCACCCGCGATCAGTCCGTTCAGCATCAATCGCCCGGATACGCCCAATACGTCGGTGGCGACGCTGGAAAGCTTCACGTTAGCCTCCTCCAGAACCTTTTGGATCCGACTCTTAATGCGTGCTGCCTCTTGCACGGTGCGGGTGCGATTTCGTGTAAGATCGCGCAATTGCCGGATCTCCACGGAAGGAATAAAACTACCCTGAAGCAGACCATGTTGCAGTAGGTCGGCCAAATGGGACGCATCCCGACGATCGCACTTCTTGCCAGTGAGCGCCTTGATCTGCTCGGGGTTCACCAGCATTAGATCAAAGCGCCCTTCCAACACATTCCATACCGGCTTCCAATAAACCCCAGTCGCCTCCATTACTACATGGCTCACTTGCTGTTCTTCCAACCAGTCCGCCATTTCCTCCAACTGTTCGGTGAAAGTGCCGAAGCGGCGTTCGACTTTCTCAGTTTGGCCGTGCTCACGAATCATCACGCATGCCGAGATGCTTTTCTTGTGCACGTCCAGCCCACAACAGCGCGGATATACGACTTCCATAACCACCTTCTTGGGACGGCCGCCGGTAGCCGCGGCAAGGAAGGGAAGCTCCCCTACGTGCTCACTCCAATGGAGTCTCACAATTCGTTGTGCCTCTGCGCGGCTGGATGCAAACTCTATCGCGGGTTCAAAATCCCAGTGACGTTACGCTCTCGACCGGCGACGCCCCAAAAGCTTTTCATCCCCTGTTGTGGCCTTTGAGAAGGCCATGTGAAACTCTATCGAAAACGCCACATCTTGCGACAAACCGACGTTCTGCGTCGGGGCGTTTCCGATAACGTATTTCACCCGGAACCCGCGTCTCCCTGCCCAATCGCGCGTAGAATAGCACCATGGGACCGACCGACGTAGCTCACGGTTCTGGTGGACCGCCGCCCGTAACTCTTTGAAACTCGGTAGCGGCTAACGGGAATCGAATCTGCGCCCCGCGTGCAAATCGGGTGTACAATTGGGTGGCGGAATAAACAGTAATTTAAAGTCTCAATATGCTTTAATTCCATCGCCGCGCGTCGAAGCCGTCCGGTTGCGTGGCGAAGTCCCCGACGGGGGATCCTCAGGCGGTTTGGAGGTGTTGCTTGCAAGCCGCTCGCTTTGGTTTCCATGTTCTCGTGTGCGCGCTCGCGGTGTGTGGCACCGCTTGGGCGCAGCCTGCGATTACGGTAGGGCCGGACCTGGGGACGTTCTCGGTCGGCGAGATCCAGTTCCCCCTGACTGCGTCGGGCGGAAATGGAACGTACGCGTGGAGCGTCGCGAGCGGGTTGCTGCCGGCGGGCGTTCTGCTGCGCACCGATGTCCCGTCTGGCTTCAACGGAGCGTCTGCTGGCCTGATTGGCGTGGCCACCACGCCGGGACTCTACAACTTCAGGCTCTCGGTCACGAGCGGCGGCCAGAACGCGCATCAGGATTGCACGATGAACATCACCGCGTTGACCCTGAAAGACCAGTACAATCTGCCCGATGCGTTTGTGGGGGATGGGTATAGCTACACGCTGATGGCGCTGGGAGGGGCCGCCACGGTGAGCTTCTCGGTTCCTGCCAACCAACTGCCGCCAAACATGACGTTGTCCGCCACCGGCCTGCTCTCCGGCGCGCCGACAGCCGCCGGCCCGTACAACATGAACGTTACCTTCACCGACGGGACCAGCACGGTCAGCCGGAATGTCCAGCTCAACGTTTCCGCGGTGCACGTCACGAGCCCGGCGCTGCTGCCGAACACCACACAGAATTCGTTCTATTCGTACACTTTGTCGGCCAGCGGCGGGACGGGATCGATCACTTGGTCGGGCGGCGGCCTGCCCAATGGGTTGACCCTGAACTCCGCCAGCGGGACGATTTCGGGGACGGTGAGCACTGGTCCGGGGCGCTACATTTTCGGGCTCACAGCCACGGACGCGAACCACTCCCCATACACCAAGAACATGGCCATAGTGGTGTTGAACGTACCAGCCGGGCTACCGTCGCTGGCGGCTTTCGGAGCGTCCGGGATGTTTGACGACTGCACCATTGGCGTACCCTGCCAGCAGCAGATTCAGGCGCAAAACGGCACCCCGCCGTTCCATTGGACGGTGACCGGCCTGCCGCAGTGGATGGGCTACCGCAGCGGGGAGGGGATCACATCCAGCGACGTGTGGCCCGATGACCTGGAATTGTGGGGCACGCCGCAGGCAACCGGTACCTACTCCTTCACGGCGGTGGCCACCGACGCGAACAGCGTCTCGGTCACCCAGACCTTCGCCTTGCGGGTTAGCGGGCTGATGGTGGACGGCAGCGATCACCTGCAAAACGGAACGCTGGGCGCACCCTATTCGCAAACCCTACGCGTGTTGGGCGGGTCGGGCACATACACCGCGCAGTTGGTGTCGATCCCGGAGATAAACGTCGGGCTACCCGGCGGGCTATCGCTGGGCGCCATGGCGGTCAGTGGCGCGCCGGCGGAGAACGGCCAGTTCTATCCCGTCCTCGAGTTTTCTGACGGCAGCCAGACGCTGCAGCTCACGGAAGGCATGTACATCAACAACGCCGGCGCCGGGAACATCAATATCGGCCAAAGCTCCAATCTGGGCACTCTGACGGTGAACCTGCCGTATTCGAACCAGCTTGGGGCCTGCTGCGCGGCGTCTATAACGTGGTCGCAAGCGGGCGGCACATTGCCTCCGGGAATCGGCCTTTCCCCAACCGGACAGCTCAGCGGCGCGGCCACCACCCTCGGCGTCTACACCTTCCTGGTGGAAGCGGCCGATTCCAGCAATCCGTCGAATTACGGCGTGCGGCAATTCGTGCTGACGGTGACGCCGTTGAACATTACCCCCGCGGGGAGCCTGCCCTACGGCAACGTGGGGACGGTGTACAACCAGACGCTCGTGGCTTCCGGCGGCACCGGCCAGGTCACATGGGCGCTGCCCCCAGGCAGTCTCCTGCCACCAGGGCTTTTCCTGAACAGCGCGACTGGCGTGATCAGCGGAACACCGAGCGCCAGCGGCTTCTATCAGTTCACCATCGCGGTATCGGACGCGGCGAATCACGTTTTCGTGGCGGGGCTCAACGTCTCGATTTATCCCGCGGGAAGTGCGCCGCCGCTCTCTATCACCACCGGCGACCAGACCTGGAGCATCGGCAGGATGGAACAGCCGCTGGACGCCACCGGGGGGGCTGGCGTTTACACCTGGAGCCTGGCCAGCGGCACGCTGCCGCCAGGGATGTCGATCCGCACAGACGTGCCCTCGGGCTGGAATGAATCGGCCGGCTTGATCGGTGTGGCTACCACACCCGGCCCGTACACGTTCACCATCCGCGTTACGGACTCCGAAAGCCATACCGCTTCGCAGTCGATCACGGTCACCGTTTACAGCCTCGTCATGACCAGTAACTGGGAGTTGCCGGACGCCACGCTGGGACAGGCTTATAACACCTCAATGACCGCGGCCGGGGGATCGGGCAACTACACGTTCGCGCTGCAGCCGAACAATTCGCTGCCGCCGGGTTTGACCCTGGCAGGCAATGGATCCATCACCGGCACGCCCACCTCGGCCGGCGTGTATCCCTTCAACTGCACCCTGAGCGACGGTACCTGGACCACTGGCTGCAACGGCCAGATCACCATCTCCGCGATGGCGATTTCGACCGCGACTCTGCTCCCCAGCGCCACCCAGAACGAGGCTTACAACCAGGCGATCGCCGTGACCGGCGGGACGCCGCCATACAACTTCTCGAACAACTGCTGCACGCCGGGTGGGATCGGGATGAACAATGCGGGCCTGCTCAACGGCACGTCCGGCGGGCCGGGATTCTGGAGCTTCACGGTCTACGTGAACGACTCCGCCGGCAATACGGCGCGCAAGACGTTCCAGTTGGCAGTGTTGTCTACCCCTCTGTCACTGCCCTCCATCAATACCGTGCTGCTGGACGACTTCACGATAGGGATGCAGAGCTGGGACACCGTTGGGGTGTCAGGAGGCACGCCACCTTACAACTATGCGATCGCCTCGGGGGCGTTGCCGCCGGGGGTGAGCCTGTTGGGTCTCGCGCAAGTGCAACCCGAGATGACGGCCAGCGGTCCCATTCTGGGGGGCGCGCCGACGGTTCTAGGTACTTACCAGTTCACGCTGCAAATGACGGACAGTTCGGTTCCGCCGCAAACCAGCAGCCGGACGTTCGATCTAAGAGTCTCGCCGCTGACCTGGGACGGTCTGCCGAACGGCACGCTGGGAGTGCCGTACAACCAGACTCTGCGCATGCTGGGCGGCCAGCCGCCCTACCACTACACGATCGTGCAAGGTGCGCTGCCCAACGGCCTGAGTTTGAACGCCACCACCGGTCTGGTGGCCGGAACGCCGGCCGAGACGGGCAATTTCGGGTTCGAGCCGTCGATCACCGATTCGGCGGCGCCGCCCAACGGCTACATGCACGGGAATGGTATCAACATCTCCAACGGGTACAGCAACAACAATGTGGGGATCGGCCCGGGCAGTCCGCTGCCCTACGCGATCGTCAACCAGGGCTACAACTTCTACATCAACGCCGGCGGCGGGTCGGGGACATACAACTGGACACTGGACTCGGGCAGCTTGCCTGCGGGATTGAATCTCGCGCCGGTTTCGAACAGTTCGTACACGGTGTTGAGCGGGACCCCCACTGCGATCGGCATGTACACCTTTATTCTGCGCGCCACGGACACCGCCAATTCGCAGAACTTCGCGGTGCGCAGTTTTCAGCTCACCGTCACGCCGGTGATCTTGACGGGGTCGGCGAATCTGCCGTATGGCAACGTGGGAACGGCATACAACGCGACGTTGACGGCCACCGGCGGCACGGGCACGATCGCGTGGGCGGTGGCGTTTGGAAATGCGCTGCCTCTCGGGTTGATGCTGGCCTCGAATGGCGCGATTAGCGGCACGCCGACGATAGCCGGCCAGTACAATTTCAACGCCACGGCCACGGACGGCGGGACCGGCCTTGCGAACTCGTGGAACTTTTCGCTGGCGATCTATCCGGCGGGCGCGGCCCCACCGGTAGGGATCTCCAACGGGCCGAATTTCGGGACGTTCCCGATCGGGTCGCAGGAGTTTGCGCTGACAGCCTCGGGCGGAAATGGGACTTACACGTGGAGCGCGACGGGCGGCTCGCTGCCGCCGGGTCTGGCGCTGCGCACGGATATTCCGTCCAATTGGAATCAGGGGCAATCGGCGGGGATCATGGGAGTCGCGACCGCGCCGGGCAATTACAACTTCACCTTGAAAGTGACCAGCGGCGGACAAAGCTCCAGCCAGGCTTGCACCATGCGGATCACCGGGCTGACGGAGAAAGACAGCAATCTGCCGGACGCCTTCGTCGGCGTGTCTTATCCCACGTACACGCTGACCGCGTTGAACGCCGCCGGTCCGGTCACGTGGACAATAAACGACGGCTTGCCGGCGGGCATGTCGCTATCTTCCTCGGGTGTGCTTTCCGGAGTTCCCACCTCGCCGGGAAACTACAACATCGGTTTGACGATCAGCGACGGGGTGGACGCCGTGGGCCGCGGCGTTCGACTCAACGTTTACCAAGTGCAGATCACCAGCCCGGGAATGCTGCCGAACGCCACGCAGAATGCGGCGTACAACTACACCGCAACGGCCAGCGGCGGCGTGTCGCCCTACACTTTCTCCAGTTGCTGCCTGCCCAATGGACTGTCCCTCGATCCGGCGAGCGGGCTGATTTCCGGCACGGTGAACGGCGGCCCAGGCAAATATGGCGTGTGGATCAACGGCACCGACCACAACGGTGCTTGGTACCAAAAGAACATGTCGTTGACGGTGGTGGGAGTGCCGCCGCTGCTGCCCTCGATGTCCTTGGGGGGCAATCAAGGCATTCCCGACGACTGGTCGATTGGCGCTAACAGCTCGTACGAGATCAGCGCGAATTCGGGCGCCGCGCCGTTCTCGTGGAGCGTGAGCGGGTTGCCGCCAGGGATCGGCTTCCGCTTCGGCAGCGGTGTCACCTCCAGCAACGTCTGGCCGGGCGACTTGGAGTTGTGGGGCAACCCCACAGCCACCGGCGTGTATCAGGTGCACGTCACCCTGAACGACGCCACCGGCGCCACCGTCACCCTGACGTACCCACTCCGCGTATCGAACCTGCAAACCGACTGGCAGACCAACCTGCCAAACGGCACGCGCGGCGCGGCGTATTCGCAGACCCAGCGTGTGCTGGGCGGCGCGGGGCCGTATACCGCGCAGATTGTCGGCGGGACGCTGCCGGCCGGCTTGGCGCTGAACGGCCTGACGGTGAGCGGGACGCCGCAGGAAAACGGAAATTTCAACGTCACGTACCTGTTCACCGATTCGGTGGACAGCACGCTGCGGTACACCGAGGGCTTCTGGATCTACAGCCCCACGTCGCCGGAGATCGACATCAATACCGGTTCCAATCTGGGCAACGTTACGGTGGGGCAGGGGTGGTCGAATAATCTGAATGGCTGCTGCGCGTCTTCGTTGGCGTGGTCGGCGGCGGGAGGCAATTGGCCTCCGGGGATCACGATCTCGTCGTCCGGGCAATTGAGCGGCACGCCAACCACGGTAGGCACGTACACGTTCGTGGTGAAGGCGGCGGACGCCGGCAATCCGTCCAACTACGGGCTGCGGCAGTTTGTGCTGACGGTGACGCCTATTGTCATCACTACGTCATGGACCCTGCCGTACGGCAACGTGGGAACAGGTTACAACCAGACGTTGGCGGCCACCGGCGGCGTTGGAACATTGACGTGGGCGCTGGTTCCGGGCAATTATCTGCCGCCGGGGCTGACGCTGAACGGCAATACCATCAACGGTACGCCCACCGCGACAGGGCAGTACAATTTCCAGATTTCGGTGACCGACTCGGCGGGCAACACGCAGGCCGTGCAGTTCAACGTATCGATCTATCCGGGAGGCGCCGCGCCGCCGGTCGGGATTTCGATGGGGCCGGACTTCGGGACGTCCTCCATTGGGGAAATTCAAGACGGACTAACGGCGACGGGCGGAAACGGCACTTACTCCTGGAGTTTGACGGGCGGCTCGCTGCCACCGGGGCTGGCGCTGCGCGCTGACCTTGCGCCCTGGTTCCTCAATTCCAACGTGTCAGCCGAGATCGGCGGGTTGGCCACTACGCCGGGCACTTACAACTTCACGCTGACCGTGACCAGCGGCGGGAAGAGTGTGTCCCAAGCCTGCACGATGAAGATCACGGCGCTTCGGTTGAAGGACCAGTTCACTTTGCCCGGCGCCTTTATGGGTGTGGCTTACAGCTACCAGATGACCGCGCTGGGCGCGGCCGGCCCGGTTACGTTTACGGCGCAGGCCAATGGCTTGCCGCCGGGAGTAACACTCTCCTCCAGCGGCCTCCTTTCGGGGACGCCGATCACTGCCGGTTGGTACGGCCTGAACGTTACCTTCACGGATGGGGTGGATACCGTCGGCCGTAGTATCAACATCAACGTTAGTACCATTCAGATCACCAGCCCCGGCATGCTGCCCAACGCCACGCAGAATGCTTCGTACTCGTACAAGCTGGCGGCCAGCGGCGGGTCGGGGAGCTATGCGTGGACCAGCAATTGCGGGATTAACGGGCTCACGCTCAATGCCAGCTCCGGCCTGATTTCGGGCACCCTGAACACGGGACCGGGCCGTTACACGTGCCAATATACGGCTACGGACACAAACCTCGTGTCCTATAGCAAGAACATGAGCCTAACGGTCATTGGCACTCCGCCGGTGCTGCCATCTCTGTCGGCGGCGTCCGCGACCGGGACTTTCGATGACTGCACGTTAGGGTGGCCTTGCTCCCGCGAAATCAACGTGAACGATGGCACGCCGCCGTTCACATGGACCGTGAGCGGGCTGCCGCCGGGGATGGATTTCCGCACGGGCAGCGGGATCACCTCGGACAACGTGTGGCCCGACGATGTAGAGTTGTGGGGCACGCCGATCGTCAGCAACACGTTTACGACCTCCAGCGGCACGTTTAACATCACGGTTACCGCGACCGATTCGACCGGCGTCAAGGTTTCCCAAACCTTCCCGCTGCGCGTCGTCGCCCTGATCGTCGATGGCCAGGACAACCTGCCCAACGGCACGCGCGGCGTTGCCTATGCCAGGCCCGGAGGGACTCCGCCGGTAGTGCTGCGGGTGCTGGGCGGTACCGGGCCATACGAGGCGAATCTGATGGCCGGCGCGTTCCCGGCCGGGCTCACGCTGAACGGATCGGCCATGACGGTAAGCGGCACGCCGCTCGAAAACGGCTTCTTCAACACTACGTTGTGGCACACCGACTCGGCCGGTAACACGCTGCAGATTTCCGAAGGATTCAGCATCGGCGGCGGCACTTCAACCATCAACGTTAATCAGAACTACGACTTGGGCACGGTGACCGTGAACACGCCGTACTCGAATCAGCTCAACGCCTGTTGCGTGCCCAGCTACACGTGGTCCCTCCCGGCGGGCGGTACCCTACCGCCAGGACTTGGCCTCTCCAATAGCGGTCAGCTGAGCGGCACGCCGTACACGGTGGGGGTGTACACCTTCCTGGTGCAGGTGGCCGACCCCACCAACCTATCGAATTTCGGCGTGCGGCAATTCGTGCTGACAGTGACGCCGCTTTCGATGAGCACCAATTCGCTGCCATACGGCAACGTCGGAACGTTTTACAGCCAGACGTTGACGGCCAACGGCGGCGCCGGGACGCTCACCTGGACCCTGCCATTGGGCAACTATTTGCCGCCGGGACTCAGTCTCCCGCCGGGCGGGGTGCTTAGCGGGACGCCTACCTCGAGCGGGTTCTTCTCATTCGCGATCACAGTCTCCGACTCGGCCGGTCACGTCTTCACGAATTGGTTCGGCCTTACGATCTATCCCACGGGCGCCAATCCACCCCTGTATCTGGGGATAAATCCGAACTTAGGCACTTACATGCTGGGGACCTTCACAACGCAGCTCCCGGCGAGCGGCGGAAAGCCGCCCTATCATTACTCGCTGACGCCTGGCGCGACCGTCGTGCCGGGGACACGCGTGCAGGATGGACCCCCGCTGCCCACCTACTACCCGTCAAACGTGACCGGCGCTTACCTGGGCGTGTTTATTACGCCAGCCACTTACAATACGTCGTTCCGTGTGACGGACAGCACCGGACAAACCTATGATCAGGCTGTCACAATGACGGTCTCCCCGCTCGCCTTGCTGGACCAGGGGGTCCTGCCGCATGCCACAGTGGGGACTTACTACACATATGCCGTTCATCCATATCCCAATGACGGGAGGAGTTATCTCTTCTCCGCCTCCAACATGCCCGCCGGACTTAATATCGATAGCGCCACGGGAATCATTTCCGGCATTCCCACCGCGGCTACAGGAAATCCGAATCCCACCAACGCGGGCATCAACATTAGCGACTTATCCGGTAACACGGCAGGGTGGGGCTTCAATCTCGTGGTGGACCCATACACCATCACCACCAACCCAACCTTGCCGCTGGGCACGGTGAACTCTCCCTATTCGGTAACCCTGACCGCTCCCGGCTGCGGCACGAACTGTCTCTGGAGCGTCGGCGGGACCCCCACCACGCCGGGCGGAAATCTCCCTGGATTCCTGTCGTTGCCCAGCGCATGCACCAACAGCCCCGGCACGAGTGCCTGCGCGCTCACGGGCACGCCAAATGGCACGGGGAATTCCACCTTCACGATTACGGTCAACGGGTCGAACGGCGAGGTGTCGCAGGCGTTCGGGCTGCAAGTTCAAGACTACACGCCGCAGCCGGTGTACATCAATACAACTAGCCTCGGCGACGTGACGGTTGGGAACCAGACAAACCCGCAACTCCAGGCGCAGGGCGGTACGCCGCCTTATTCTTGGGCGCTGGCATCGGGTTCCCTGCCGCAGGGTGTGAGCCTCGCCGGGCCGGGCGCGGCTATCACTTCCAATGCCAATCCGACTTTCTGGGGACTGGCCGGCCGGCCGATGGTGGTGGGAACTTACAACTTTACTCTGCAAGTTACCGACAGCCTGGGCGCCACGGCAACGCAGCCCCTCACATGGCGCGTCTCGCCGCTCAACGTGCAATACAACAACCTGCCGGTCACGGGGCCCTGTGACGGGTGCGGCACTCCGCTGACTTACGGCGTGGCCTACACGCAACCGCTGCTGGTAATGGGCGGCAACGGCAACTACACAGGTTGGGTGGCGAATCCCGCCAGCGGGAACCCCGCGCTCAATCTGCCAACGGGGCTGACTCTAGGCGCCGGCACCGGCGTGGTTTCCGGGACGCCGGGAGAAACCGGCTCGCGCAGCGCGCCCATCCAGGTGACCGACGACGCCGGCAACACCATTCTCCAGTACGTGAATTTCAACATCGCGGGCGCCGTCACCCTGAACCTGGGGCCGGACCTGGGAACCATCTCGAATTCGTTTTGGTGGCGCGATGACTGGGACTTGAATCCCACTGGAGGCGCCGGGCCGTACACCATCGCTCCGGTAGGAGTACTGCCGCAGGGCTTCAGCATTCTGACCGGCGGCTCGGTGCCCGCAGGGTCGAGCGGCTACGTGTTGGAGGCTTTTGATCCGCCGCCGGGAACTTACACCTTCACCCTCAAAGCCACCGATTCACTGGGGAATGCCGGCGCCCGGACGCTGACGGTGCGGGTCACGCCGTACACCCTGTACACCGGCACTTCGCTGAATGACGCCTCGACGGGAACGCCTTATTCGCAGACCCTGGTGTCGTTCGACAACAGCGGCGCCGTGACCTACACGGTGGCGCCCTGGTCCGCGCTGCCGCCGGGGTTAACCCTGAACGGCAATGTGCTCCAGGGAACGCCCACTGGGGCGGGGGATTACAACTTTACGCTGATCGTCACGGACGCGTCCGGCCTGACCAGCACCGTCTCTTTCAGCCTGAGCGTTTCCTCGATCACGATCACGGACCCGCAGATTTTGCCGCGGCAGGCCACTGCCGGGGTCCCGTTCACCTATACCTTCACCGCCACCGGCGGCGGCGTGCCCAAGACCTGGTCCGCAACGGGGCTACCGAGCGGGCTCAACATGTCGGCGGGCGGCACGATCGGCGGGACCGCCAAAAACACGGGCGAGTATCAATTGTCCGTTACGGTAACCGATGGGACCTCCACGTTCACCCAGTCCTTCAGCCTGTTCGTGAATCAAGCCAACCCGGACGTTCTGAGCTTTATCACCGCCTACATGGGAGATATCTCGGTGGGCCAGACCATGTACTGGGGCCTATCCTGGACGACTTATGGCGGCTACCCGCCGTACACCTGGTCCATAGCACCGGAATCGACGCTGCCACCCGGCCTGGGTATCGTTGACGGCGCATCGGCGGAGGACCCGCTATTGACGGGCCTTCCTTCCACCGCCGGGCAGTATGCGTTCGATATCATCGCGACGGACAGCCACGGTGGGCAGGTACGGACCACTTTCACGCTGCATGTGTCCGCCATCGGCATAGTGGGAGATTGGAGCAACTTCGGAGGCAGCTTGAACAGCGGCGTAGTCAATACGCCGTTCAGCCAGCAACTTGCGGCCCTGGGAGGCACCCCGCCATATACTTATACCTTTAACCCATCTTACCCGTCCCCGATGTTGCCGCAGGGCGTAACTGCTTCGGCCAGTGGGCTAATTTCCGGTACCCCAACCAGCACGGGGAGCTATGGATTCCAGGTGGTGGTGCGGGACAGTGCCGGCAACACGCTCACCACCAGCTACAGTTGGAGCGTCAGCAACTCAAACGGGCTGCAGATCACCAATGTAAACCCCAGCGACGTCTCCGTGGGGCAGTTCCAACAGCAATGCCTAACCACGAACGGCGCGTCGACCTACATATGGAGCGTCGTGTCCGGCGCCTTGCCGCCGGGGATGACTCTGGCGCCCGGAGATCGGTACTGCGGCCCGGGGACCACCATGCTGACGGGCCAGCCTACAGCCCCGCAACCGTCGCCTTCCTCGCCGTATGCCTTCACGTTGCGGGCAACGGACCAGAGCAACTCGTCCAACTGGGCGGAGCACCTGTATACCATGCGGGTGGCGCCCATGCAGCCGCTTTACCACAGTCAATACCTGCCGCCGGCGTATCAGGGCGTGGCGTACAATTTCAAGTTCCAGGTGGCGGGTGGAACGCCGCCATACACCGTTTCGCTGGCGCCGAATGTTCCTTTGCCGCCAGGAATTTCGCTGAGCGTGGATGGCACCCTTTCGGGAACTCCGACCAGCAGCGGCGATTATGGTTTGCCGGCGCCTGCGATTGTCATCCGGGACGCCAACGGTTTCACGCTGGCCTATAGCATTAACTCCGGTGGGAGCCAGGAATCCTGGTCCTTGCAGGTAGTGCCGCAGGGAGGAGTTGCCCCGCTCTTCACCGGCCAGGACACCAGCGTCGGAGAACAGCCTTCCATGGGCGTTCCATATGTCTATCGAGCCGACGCGATGGTGCAGCCGACCGGCACGCCGCCCTATACGTGGGCGGTGGCATCGGGATCGAATCTCCCGCCAGGTATTACGATCCTGCCGGGAGGCAACGGCATCTCTTCTTACCTTGCGGGGATTCCGACCACGCCGGGCACTTACAACTTCACTCTGGCAGTGACCGATTCGGCGGGGCAGAGTGCCAATGAGTCCGTGTCGAACTGGCCGCCGCTCACGACCCTCGCCCTGACACCAACCACCCTGCCGCCCGGAACCGTGGGCACAACTTACGCGGCCGCGCTAGCGCCTTCCGGTGGTACGCCGCCATATAACGTGACGCTGGCATATGGTTCGGACCTGCCGCCCGGACTGACGATAAGTTCCGCCGGGTTGCTCTCCGGCACACCTACTTACCCCGGCTTGTTTCAGATGGCCGTGACCGCGCTGGATAGCGCAATCCCACAGAATTCCGTCACCGAAAGCTACCTGGTGACCATCGACAACGCCTCCGGCCAGACGCCGGCCGTCAGCATCAGCCCAACCGCCGTACAATTGAACTTCACCTTGACCGGACCTGCGCTGGCGCCGGTTCCCATCGTGATTGGGACCACCAGCGGCAGCTACCCGTTCACCGCCATGCTTGCCGGCATTCCTGGCGCTACTCTTTCGGCAACCAGCGGCACGGCGCCAACCACTCTATACCTGAACCTCGCGACCAGCGGGTTCAACAGTGCGGCCACTTACGCCGGCGTGATCGCGGTCAGCGCTCCGCAATCCGCCAACGGATCGACGGCGATACCGGTGGTGCTCACGGTAAGCACTCCGCCGCCTTGCAGCTACTCTCTCAGTCCGCAGTCCGGCAACATGCCGATGGAAGGCGGAACGAGCAGTTTCGCCGTCTCCACGGGATCGCTCTGCGCGTGGACGCCATCGGTATCCGACCCGAGTTGGATCACCTTGACGGCGGGCACGGGCCCAGGTCCGGGAACCGTCAGCTATAGCGTGGCGGCGAATCCCCCAGGACAGGCCGCGCGCAACGGCAGCATCACCGTGGCCGGCCAGACTTACAGCATCGCGCAGGCCGGCTCGGTCTGCTCGTTTGCCGTTAGCCCGACCAGCATCGGCGCCACATCGGCCGGCGGCACGGCCATGGTGTCCGTCACCACGTCGGTGGCGGGATGCCCGTGGACCGCGTCCGGAGCGAACCTGAGCCCCACGCCCACATCCGGCGCGGGCAACGGCAACGTGACCTTGACGATTCCGGTGAATAACGGGACTACGGCCGTACAGTACACAGCTTCGGTGGCCGGCCAGACCGTCACGGTGAACCAGGCCGGCCAAACGCCGCCGCCACCGGTCTGCACGCTGAGCCCGAATTCCGGTAGCGTGCCGGCCACCGGCGGGAGCGGCAGCTTCGGCGTCTCGGATGCGTGCGGCAACTGGTCGGCTACCGTGTCCGACGCAACCTGGATCTCGGTGAATCCGGGATCGGGACTCGGCGCCGCAACCGTTGGATACACCCTGGCTGCCAATCCTCCGGGGCAGCCTATACGCACCGGCAGCATTACGATCGCGGGCCAGGTCTTTTCCATCACGGAGTTCGGCTCGACGTGCACTCTGTCCATCAATCCGACCAGCGTTAACGCCACGGCGGCCGGCGGGTCGGCTACGGTGGCCGTCACGTCATCGGTCGCGGGATGCCCGTGGACCGCATCGGGCTTGAGCGCCACGCCTTCCTCCGGCGCTGGCAGCGGCACTGTCACGGTCACGATTCCAGCCAACAGCGCCGGTACGTCGCAGATTTTGACCGCGAGCATCGCCGGCCAGACGTTTACCGCCAATGAGTCGGGCGTCAACTGCACGGTGAGCCTGAGCGCCTCCACCGCCCAGTTCCCGGCGGCGGGCGGCAGCGGCTCGGTGAACGTCACCGCTCCGGCCGGATGCAGTTACAGCACACTGGGCGGACCGAGTTGGATCAGCGTTGGAACGGGCGGCTCCGGAGTTGGCGCGGGCACCGTGAATTACACGGTGGCCGCCAACTCCACCACGGTGGCCCAGTCAGGCGCGTTGACGATCGGCGGTCAACCGTTCCAGATTGCGCAAGCGGGTGTAGCGTGCAGCGTGACGGTGGATGCCAACGCGAGCGGCAGCCCGTTCGGGTCGGGAGGCGGGTCGGGCGCCGTCCAGGTAACCACCAATGGCCCGAATTGCACGTGGACGGCCTCGATCGGAGCCACCTGGGCGACGGTTGCGCCGAGCCTGGGCACCGGCAGCGGGAGCATCAACCTGACGGTTACCGGAAACAGCAGCTCGACATCCCCACGGGCCACGCCCCTTACCGTTGCCGGCCAGACTGTTACGATCGGCGAATCGGGGACTACCTGCACGTATAACCTGGGCTCCGCCAACGCCACCGTTCCGGCGGGTGGCGGGAACGGGTCGGTAGGTGTAGTGGCGCCGGCGTTCTGTACCTGGAATTCCGCCACTAACAATCCGGATTGGCTGAGTATCACAACCAGCGGCTCGGCGGGCAACTCCGACGTGCAGTTCGTGGCGCTGGCCAATCCGAATTCGACGCCGCGCACCGGCAGCCTGACCGTCGCCAACCAGTCTTATACCGTGACCCAGGCCGCGGCGCCGTGCAGTTATGCGCTGAGCGCGTCGAGCGCCACGATCATCTCGGATGGCGGCGGAGGCACGTTCACCTTCACCAGCAGCGCCGGCGGCTGCCCGGCCACGGCGGTCAGCTACAGCGCCTGGCTCCACGCCACCCCGAGCTCGAACGGCAGCACCTCGGGAACCGTCACCTATGCGGTGGACGCCAACCCCACCGGCAGCACCCGGTCGGGCACCATCCAGGTTGGCGACCAGACCTTTACGGCAACGCAGGCGGGCGCACCGTGCGCTTTCAGCCTGAATGAGTACGGCCAGGAATTCGACGTCAACGGAACATACCCGGCGTTTCTCACGCTGCTGGGATCGCAGTCGGCCGTAGGCTGCATGCCGGTAGTGGGCACTTCGCAGCCGACCATCGTCGGCATCGGGACGCTCTCCGGGCCGGCGGCGAACATTTATTCACTGCCTTTCACGGTGTATCAGTGGGTATCGCCGCTGGTAACCGGCGTCCGGACGGCGAATGTGACTTTCGGCGGCCAGATGTTCGCGGTGAAACAGACATCCTGGGCCTGGCCCCAGCAATAGCGAGGAGAGAGCGGAACATGATCCGGAGATCCGATATGCCGATTTCAATTGGAACGCTCGCCAGGCTGCGGCGGATCGTTCTGGCAGCCGTGCTTGCCTCCGCCCCGTTGCCGGGCGCGACCACTAAGGGCCCCGACGCGGGACAGTACACCGGAACCGACGCCACGGTGTACAGCTTCATCGATATTTCCGGGGCTGGCGGCAGCGCCAGCGTGCTGGCGAATGTCGACGACGGTGTGGCGCCCCTGACCCTCCCGTTCGGCTTCCAGTTCTATGGCCAGACGTACTCCATCGTGTGTGTCAGCTCGAACGGCCTGCTGACGTTCGTCACCAACCTGTCCGCATGCGTCAACACCGCGGATTTTGCCAATACCGACCTGGCGTCCGCCGGCCCGCCGGGAAACCCACCCGCAATCCTGCCGTTCTGGATGGACCTGACGTTTCAGGTCCCGGGCGGCGGCTCGGTGTTCTACCAGGTGACGGGCGCATCCCCGAACCGCAAATTCATCGTGCAGTGGAACAACGCCTATCCGCTGGGATCGCCCAACCCGGTAACCTTCGAAGTAATCTTGAGCGAAGGCGCCAACCAGATCCTGTTCCAGTACCAAACCACCAATCTGGGCTCCGGCAATCCGGCGTCGAACGGCGGCATGGCCACGGTGGGAATCCGCGACGCCGGTGGGAACACCAACGGGCGTCAGATCGCGTGGAGCTACGATGCTCCCGTGCTGGCTAATGGAACGGCGGTGCTGTTCCAGGCCGGGGCGGTGCAGCAGACAACTAGCACCACGCTGGTTACATCCGGCAGCCCGTCCACATGGGGCCAGCCGGTGACCTTTACCGCGACCGTCTCTCCCGCAGTGGCGACGGGCTCGGTGACGTTCAATGACAGCGCGAATTCGCTCGGGACGGTGCTGTTGAACTCCGGAACGGCTGCGCTGGCGGTGCCAACTCTGGCAGTTGGCAACCACTCCATAACGGCAGTGTACGGCGGTTCGGCCGGCTATGCCGCCAGCACGTCTGGCGGCGTGCCGCAGAACATTACCCAGGCGACGACGCCGGTGCTCAGCATCGCCAAGAGCCACGCAGGCAATTTCTATGTCGGGCAGACGGACGCCGCGTACTCCGTGACGGTAAGCAACGGCGCGGCCGCCACCGCGACCACCGGCTCTCCACAGGTGACCGAGGTTCTGCCCTCGGGGTTGGCATTCGTGACAACGGGCGGCATGAGCGGCGCGGGATGGACCTGTTCCACCCTCAATTCCACCTGCACGCGGACGCAGAACGACATCCTTCAGCCGGGCGCGAGTTATCCGGCGATCGCCGTCACGGTGAACGTGACTGCCACTTCGGCGGGAACGGTGACCAACCAAGTGAGCGTGACGGGCGGCGGATCGACGTCAACGGCCAGCGCCGGCGATCCGACAATAATAAACGCTTCCAGTCCCTGCGACGTGAAACAGGTCGGACCAACCGTGTCGGACGTCCAGCAAGTCATTAACGAAGCTACGGGAGCGATGCGTGCTTCTCACGATATGAACCAAGACGGGGTCGTGAATGTAATCGAGGTCCAGTTGGTGATTAACTGGATTCTTGGAATGGGCTGCTCCGGTTCATAGCGCGGAACGGACGGGACGGCAACGGCGGATGCGCAAGCATCTGGCAGCACATCCGTCGGTCTCTTGGTCCGTAGCCCACAGCCTTGATCCGGCAATAATGATTTTGGAATCAGCAGCATGTTTGGTCGGGTCGGGGCGATTTGAACGCCTGACCCGCTGCGCCCAGGGCGGATTCCGGCCTCGGAGTGGGACACCTATTTTCAACTGCTCGGTTACAAGGGGATGGCGTTTACGTGTTGAAGTCTGTTGAAGGCGGTGCGAGTAGTCGTCCCGATACCGACGTGTCGATACCGACGTTGCATTATACTTTGCTCACTCGATGACGCCACCACAGATGCGGAATTTCGCGGTAAGCGATCATCGATTTCAGGCGAAAGCGATCACTGATTTCAGCTGAAAGCGATCAGCGTTTTCATCGAAAGCGAATCGCCGTTTTCACGCGATTCCGATCACTGAATCGGACGCCTGAAAACGGTGATCGCAATCATTTGAAAACGGCCTGTGGAAAAGTGGACGGCGCTGGAGAGCGTTCCTGAACCTCTTCAAAGGATTCCGCCAAGGAAACTTCCAGGAGCATGGTTCGGCCGCTCCGGTGACGGCCGCAGAGCTCCATGGGTGCCCAGGACTGGGCTTGGCCACCCACCTCCCCGGCCACCGGCTCGATGTCGTCGAGTCGCACGTCGAATCCAATCTGGCGTTGCGCCAGCACGATATGTAGGGGTCCGCCAAGTTCGAATCGTAAGGAAATCCTCCGCTTGGGAATCCTGTCGTGCCCCTGGGAACGCATGCGTGCCGTGAGTAATGGCCGCGCCCCGCTGCGGCGATCTTCACCTCTTCGGCTATTTCGGCATCCGTCGCGCCCGGCTGCGACGCAGTGCCCGATGGTAGCGAGGCCCATCAGCAGCCCGAAAAACCGAATCCGAAACGCGCTGGGGCTTCGTTCTCAATGCCGAAGTCTGTAAGCAATGCATACAAAGGTTCGATGCCCGTCGCGTCTCCACCCACTTCGGCGCAGTTGTTACCCAGGCGTTCCCGGCGAGTTCTGGAAGACTACCGAGGGAGCTGGTTGACCCGCGGTCCAGGTGAACGAGTAACTGGTTGAAATAGGCACGCTGGTCCCGTTGAAAATCAGGCCGACCTGGTGAGTGTCATTATATCCACTCGGCGGTTCCGCTACGGTGTAGCTCCCCGCCACCAAGCCGCAGACCGACAACGTGCCACCCTTGTCGTTGGTGAGATAGTTGTTGGTAACCCGGTCGGGTCAGTTACTTGGATCAGCCAGTTGAGCCCGGGAGAGATCGTCTCCGCGACCACGATCTGCTTGGTTACGGAAAGGCAGAAAGTCTGTGCGATGGCCTGGACTTTGAAATTATCGGTCTTGGAGGTGGAAGCCGCAAACCGTGGAAACATCCATTTCCGCAAGCATTGTCGACCACGGTGGGATCGCCGACGAAGTTGGCAACGGGCGTCACCCAGGCCTTGTAGACGCCACCATTGTTTGGCGTGTCCAGGAAGTCGTTCGGACAGCTCGTGTTGGCAAGGCTGATCGTGATTGCGCCCAACTCAGGATGCACCTGATCGATGCCGATCGGGTGAATGGGGCCGCCCGTGCCGGTGTAGGCGGTAATCACGCCGTCGGTGGAGACATGAAACCGGCGATTGTTGACTACGTCCGTGCTGAGCAGCGTTGTGCCGCTCGGATCAGTCACTTGAAAGAAGTAGTCGCCCGAGGGGAGCCCGGCAGCGCCGGCGGGGGCGTTCGAACCGGGGCCGCCATCGAGGTAGACGGCGCATTTGGAGGTGTACTGGGTATTCGCGTTGACGATTGTTCCATCCGCGATGGTAGCGAAGATGGCTCCGGGCAGCGGTGCCGCTGCCTCAAGCAGCGAAAACTGCGCGCCAATAACGAGCAGCGCGAACAAGACCGCCGTTGCGAGATTCTTCTTCATGGGACACGGACTCCTTTCAATCAGGTCTCTTTCCAAACTCAAGGCGCGAACCGGACGGCTGGTTCCGTTCACGCGTGTGCCGCCGCGGTGATTCGTCCTCCCTGCGGAAATGACTTTTCGCCGGACTTTGCACGCGCGACGAAAGGCGATGACGCAATTGACGGCGGCACTCGTACTTACGCGCACGGCCACCGCACTCGCTAAGTCGATATCCACTCCACGCTCGTCCACACCACACGACGACAAAAACGCACGCAAACGACCCGCAAAACGAGCGCAACGACCGCCATCTTTCGCCCGTGGCACTCGCCACAGACACGGAACGCGTCAAGGCGCGATGGATCCACGAATGTAGCGCTATCCGACTGACAATAAGTCAGTTGGGCGATCCTGCTGTCCCCAAAACTGATGTTTTGGGGACAGTCGTGCCATCCCGGGGAACGTCACCGCCGCTGCGATCGAATTGCGCCCTCGATTTTTGGCGCGCTCCGAAATTCACGAAGTTGTTCCACGAAAACGACGCGATTTTCGCCGCGCCTATGTCGTCTCGCCGCGCGGATCCCTTCCGAGTAGTTACACCAAACTCCGCTCCCATACTCCCGTCAGCCGTCGCCACGATTGCGTGAGTTCCGTATCTCACGCTGAAAGCACTTCTCGAAGCTGAGCGCAGCGAAACGCGATGGTCTGATCATGCGTGAAATTTCGATGGTGATCAACTCCCTGCAGCACAGGCTCCCTGCAGCAACAGGCTCCCTGCAGCAACAGGCTCCCTGCAGCAACAGGCTCCCTGCAGCACAGGCGCCCTGCAGCACAGGCGCTGCAGCACAGGCGCGGCGCGCACATCGCCGTCATGGGCGAAGCGCCGCGTATCAGCGGCCGTCTCTTCAACGATTCCATGGCAACCGCTGTTGCGAGTCGTGAGAACGGCGTTGCCGCAGTCCGCCTGCTGGAGCAGTTCTGCTTGGCACGATGCTGAACATTCGTCGGCGGCCCCCCTCCCCCCACGCAAAAAAAACGCAGCACAGGCACGGCGCGCACATGCGGTCGAGGGCAAAGGACAGCGCATCAGCGGTCGTCTCTCAGCGATTCCAGGACAACCGCTCTTGCAAATGCGTCCGTGAGAACGGCGTTGCGGCAGTCCGCACGCTGGGCCAGCTCTACTTTGCGCGACGCCCAATTCGCGACGCTGCTGCATGCTCTGGACCTCTGCAGATCGACAGGCTGGCGATCGAGGGGCGCGAACTCGCCGCGCGCATCGATGAGGTGGACCAGCCACTCGGCGAGCGCTTGCGGGAGATGGACGAGCGTCTGGGCGTGCGCAACGCGCTGGTGTCGGCCGTCGGCGCGGTAGGCGTTTTGCGTCGTGCCGGGCCCGAACGAGTTCGAGGAGCCGTTCTCCCGGCTCGCGACGCCTCTTCCAAGGCGACTTGGGGACGGCGTCGGCCACTTTCCGATATCGCCGTTTTTTGTCCATTATCGGAAAATGCGTGTCAAAGCGGGTTCGGCTTCGCCACTTGACTCGAACCTGGCGGTGACGGAGACAAGCGGAGGTTGCGCCGGCGCGCTGGCGCGCGTCTGGCCGGCAATCTCTGACATTGCAGGCGGATCCTCGAAAGGCAAGCCTGGACGTCCGCCGGGGCGGCTAACGCCCTGCGGCTGGCGTTGTGGAGCCAAGCTCACGGCGAGCCGGATGCGCAAACATTTCACGACATGCAGAAGGCGGCCGAGGGTTTGAGCGGTTAGAAATGATGTCCCGGTGATTGCCCCCGCACAGCGGATCAAGGCCAAGCGAAAAATTAATGTCCAGTACCTCTCGAGATTTCCTATCCAACTGGCAACTCACCCGATCCCGACGACGTCCGCCGTCTTTGCATCAAACGGCATTCAACTCTCCCCGCTTGGAACTATACTATTGCTCCGGCTCGCACGTTCGCCACCGCCATTTGCAATCGTCCCATGACAACGCGCGCAGAAATGTCGAACCTCCACCGTGCTGAGGCACGTCGACGGCCCCTCTGCGCCGCTGCGGCGGCGGGTGCGGACGCTCCGACCGTCGCGCCGCCCCGGCGCACCAATCTCGCATGGAATACGCCCAAATCCGCCTGTCCACGGTCCCCAATCCCGCTTTCTCACAACGCTCCAGCACCCGTGCACGATTCAAATCCCATATAGCCGCGAATGCGAGCGGCTTCCTTCAAGTCGCTGTATCAAAAGCGCCCCGGCGCGCAGATCTCACTAAGCTCAGCGATCTTGTGACCGGGGCGCTTATGATACAGCCCTAAGACTTCACGAGACTAATCCAGTGCCACACTTCCTCGAAGGTATCTTGGGGAGTTAGCCGAATTTCTGGTGGTATAGGATGTTATCGCTAGGAATCCCCGCTGCCGGGGGCGTCTATTTGCCCGTTGTGCAGGGCAGAGGCCCTGCCGCTGCAACAATACGGCGCCTACATGAGCGACCAGGGACTCCGCGCGCCGCTACGACATGCACTGCATGCCGAGAACGGCATTCATCACGAGTTGAATATCTACCACGTTGACCGCTCCGTCACCGTTCAGATCGCTGACGGCCGAGTCCGCGCCGAGTGCTTCATTGATCATGCGCTGTGCGTCGGCCACCAAATAAACACCCTTCTGCATCACGTCGCAAGCGCTTAAAGGGGTCACCGTCAGCAGCGTCGAGCCGGTCATCCCGTTGAGGGTGGCGCTGATGCTGCTGGAGCCCGCGCCGGCGCCGGAGGCGAGCCCGCCGATCGAAACGGTCGCCACGCCAGTGGTCGCGGAGGCCCAGGTCACCTCGCTCGTCAGCGTGTGAGACGTGGCGGCTCCATACGTGCCCCCGACAGCGAAATAGTTGCCCGTAGCGGCGAATTGCTCGGTGGTGCCGATCACAATCGATGGGTCCGACGGGGTCACGGTAATCGATTGGGGGCCACTGCCCAGGCTCAGGAATATGGCAACGGAACTCTGGTAATTCTGGGCCAGGCCGGCGATGAGATCCGGCTTGCCGTCGCCATTCATGTCCGCCGCCGCGATCGTGGCGGCCCATGCGATGCCTACCAGCGGCGACTCTGCTTGGAAACTGCCGTCGCCGTTGCCTGACATCATGCCCGCGAACTGGCCCGGAGCGAGGTGGGCAATCGCCAGGTCGAGTTTGCCGTCGCCATTGATGTCCGCTACCGCAATCGAGGTTGGTTCCTCTGCGGTGGCGATGTACGACGGAGACTGAAACGTTCCGTTGCCGTTTCCCAACAGGACCGCCACATAGTAGTCGTAACTGCTCAGGTTCACCTCGCCGACAATCAAATCCGGCGTGTCGCCGCCGTGCACGTCCGCGGCAACAACGGAATAAGGCATGTAACCAGACTCGTACGTCACCGGGCTTGGAAAGGTGCCGTTTCCGTTATTGAGATAGACCAGAACGCTCGAGCCGCTGACGGTCCCGGTAGTGAGCGAAAGAGTGCCTTCGTCTCCGATCGCCAAGTCCGGTTTGCCATCGTTATTGAAATCCCCCACCGAGAGCGAAATCGGGTTCGTGATTCCGTTCAGAGGAGTGACCGATTGGAACGAGCCGTTTCCGTTTCCGAGGAGGATACCGGCCGTCCCTTCGGAAAAGCTGTTCGAGCCGGCGACCGCGATATCGGGCTTGCCGTCGCCATTGAAATCGGCAATCGCGATGGAGGTGACAGCGCCGCCAACCGTGTATCGGACTGGCGCTTGGAACGTGCCATTGCCATTTCCCAGCAGGACATAAACGCCGCTCCCGTTGAGGTCTCCCACCACCAGGTCGGTTTGATTGTTGCCCAGGTTGGCCGCCGCGATGCCGCTGGCCGTCACTCCCGAACCCAGATTGATCGCTACGGGCGTTTGGAACGTGCCGTCCCCGTTCGACAGGAGGATCCACAATTCTCCCGAAGCGGCTGCGATATCCGGCTTGCCGTCGCCGTTGAAATCGGCAATCTGCTACAGGACGCTCGCCTGCCACTTCCGAAGACCCAGGAGATCATCAGGAGCCGCGACTCGCAATACATTATCCGAGCCGACTTCCGGTACGACCAGCCGCCATTCGTCATTTTGACCGACGGGCGCGCATTTCACGGCAGCACTGAAATGCAGGTGATTGAAGACCTGGACAAGCGTAACGCGCTGCAGTTTGCGGGCAAGAGGCTGCTGGAGTTCCCATATGCCGACGTGATTGAGACGCCCGAGGCCGTCATCGCTACAGTGGGAGTCGCCTTGGGTGGAAGCACGAAGGAGGTGGCTAGAATCGAAATGGCAGCCGAGGCGGCGGCAGGGTTTTCGTCCGTCGGACGGCAGTTCGCCGCTCGTCTGAACTAGGCCGACACCCGCCTTTTCATCGCGAGGGTCATGAAAGTGGACGAATGCCCGCTCGCTGCCCTTGCCGTTGATCCCGCGACTCGCCGGATTGTTCTGCTGGTAGATCCCAGGAGTGGGTGTCGGATGCGGAATCGTGGAACCGTGCGTTACGCCTGCATAACAGGCTCCGCCTAGCCGGCTGGCGCGGATCCGCGTCCCCAAGCCCTGGCTCGATTCGCCCCAAGGCGACCGGCTGACACAGACAGTGGCGCAATGTTCGTGACCGGCCAGAAATGACCCGGTAAGGCAAAGATGATCACAGGTACACCGTCAACAAGCCTGATGGCTGGAATTGGGCTCAAAAACGTAACCGCGGGCTGGATTCGAGCCAAGTAGCTTCCAAAACGTGATGGTTATTGAAGGCTCGGAAGAGGTCGAGAACTGCTTTGAATGGATGCTCAACTGCGGGTGATCACGCAGGAGGGTTTTGGAGGGCCATTCAGGACTGAAGGACCCGAACCACCGTTCCGACGCCCAGGCGCATCTGTCTGGCGACTTTCTCGATGGACAGTCCGGATTTCCGAAGCCGAACCACTTCATCCCGGTCGAATATGCGCTTGGGCCGCCCGATGGCGTTCCCGCTCTTGGTGCCGTGCTGGCGCGCGTACTCCATAGCCGCGGCAGATGTACACCAAGGTATCCTGTACGCAGTCTTCGGCGTCTTCGCGGTTCCGGAGTATGCCTTTCGCGATCGACAGCAGCCGCACGTATTCGACGCGGAAGAGGTCTTCAGGGGTGACGATCATGCTGAAAAAAAGGGACAATGGCGGGACAATGACGAGGCCTTCTTCAGCTTCTAGCGCCTCAATTGCTGCATCGCCGGCCATGAACCGCTGCGCTCGCCCACCGCGCGGCTCTGCCCTACTCGAACCGCAGAAACTTCTTTCAAAATCTGCAGCGCTAGTTGCTCGATGGAGTCGAGTGCCGGCATGTCTTCTCGCAATCCCTCGGCCGGGAGAGCGGCAAGCCTAAGCGCAATCTCGGAGGCCTGCCTCGCAAGCTGATCCATCATACAAAGAGGGCGGACAGCGCGACTGCCCCTAAGCCATCGTAAGTTGTTTCGTCCGCGGCGGATAGTTGGCTTTGGTTAGCCCTGCTGATTGAATCGATTTTGGCCCCTTTAACCCACAATATCGGAACGATCCGGTCGGCCAAAGGACCCAGACCCTTCCAAGTGTTGGCTAGCAGGATGCTGAAAAACACTGGAAATGGATCCAGCCGCAGATGAACGCCGATAAACGCCGATTGAAAACAAGCAACTTATCCGCGTTCATCTGCGTTTATCAGCGGCCCTTGTGTGCCTTTTTCAGCAGCCTGC
>Ga0181538_10001500_pt1 | contig 26198 bp, 20 predicted proteins | sample PEATcosm2014_Bin_40_FD_119773 | JGI IMG/M metagenome (GOLD analysis project Ga0181538, IMG submission 119773) | Peatland microbial communities from MTU Mesocosm Facility, Houghton, MI, USA - PEATcosm2014_Bin23_30_metaG | ecosystem: Environmental > Terrestrial > Soil > Wetlands > Peat | place... | reverse complement strand
CGCGCGCTGATGACGTTGCTGAACCTGCCCGTGAACAGCGTGCGGGTGATCCAGACGGAAACCGGCGGCGGCTTCGGCGGCAAGGAAGAGTACCCGTCGATGATCGCCGGGCACGCCGCGCTGCTGGCGTGGAAATCGGGCAAGCCGGTTAAGATCGTTTACGACCGCATGGAGGACATGGCGGCCACCACCAAGCGGCACCCTTCGCACACCCGGCACCGCACCGCCGTGACGCGCGAGGGCAAGCTGCTGGCCATGGACATCGAGTTCGTGGTGGATGGCGGCGCCTATGCCACGCTCTCAGCAGTAGTGCTTTCGCGTGGGACCATCCACGCCGCCGGGCCGTATTTCTGTCCCAACGTGCGCATCCGCAGCAAAGCCGTGGCCACCAACTTCCCGCCGCACGGAGCCTTTCGCGGCTTTGGCGCGCCGCAGAGCATCTTCGCGCTGGAGCGCCAGATGGACCAGATCGCCAAAGCCCTCGGCCTTACGCCGGAGGAATTTCGTCGCCGCAACTTCGTCAAAGAAGGCGAGACGCTGGCGGTCGGGCAGTTGGTCCGGGAAAAGATCGATTTATCAGGACTGATGGACCGCGCGCTCGAGTTGAGCGACTACCACGCCAAGCGAGAGCGCTTTGCGGAGGAAAATCCGCGCCGCGCGGTAAAAAAGGGTATCGGCCTGGCGTCGTTTCTGCACGGCGCCGGATTCACCGGATCCGGCGAACGCTATATGGCATCGCTGGTCGGCGCGGAGGCCACGCCGGAGGGCCAGGTGCGCGTGCTCGCCGCCAGCACCGAGATGGGACAGGGCACCACCACGGTGTTTTCGCAGATCGCCGCCGAAGCTCTGGGTGTGGATTACGACCTGATCGAGATCGTGCAGCCTGACACAGCGGTCGTCCCCAACAGCGGTCCTACAGTGGCTTCGCGCACCTGCATGGTGGTGGGTAAGCTAGTGGAATCGGCAGTGCTGGGCATCCGCCAGCAGCTTCTGTCCAGCAGCTTGTTACCGGACAAGTACACATCGGAGCAATTCCGTCAGGCCTGCCGCAAGTTCATCGAACGCCACGGCGCGCTGAAATCTACCAGCGAGTACAGCGCTCCTGCGGGCATCCACTGGGACGACGAGAAGTACCGCGGCGATGCTTACGGCGCTTACGCCTGGGCGGTGTACGTGGCGGAAGTTTCGGTGGACATGACCACGTACGAAATTCGCGTGGATGATTTCGTCGCCGTGCAGGAGGTCGGGCGGGTCATCAATCCCGTGCTCGCGACCGGCCAGATCGAAGGCGGCGTGGCGCAGGGCGTGGGCTTCGCGCTCTACGAGAACGTGGTCTGGCAGGAAGGACGCATGGTCAACAGCCAGATGACCAACTACATCATGCCGACTTCCGCCGACCTGCCGCGTATTCGCGTGTTCTTCGAGGAAGTGGCTTACGCGCACGGGCCGGGCGGCGCCAAGGGCATTGGCGAGCTGCCCATCGACGGGCCGGCGCCGGCCATCGTGAATGCCCTCGAGAACGCCATCGGCGTGAGCATCAAGCGCATTCCGGTTACGCCGGAAGTGCTGATGGAAGCGCTGGAGGGCGTGCATGCCTGAGGCGCCGAAGGTCGCGGTCAGCTTCACGGTCAACGGCAAGCCGCGCACGGTCGAGGCCTATCCCATGGCACGGCTGCTGGACGTGCTGCGCCAGGAGCTGCGCCTCACCGGCACTAAGGAAGGCTGCGGCGAAGGCGAGTGCGGCGCCTGCTCGGTGCTCATCGACGGCGAGCTGGTGAACAGTTGCCTGGTGCCGGTGGCGCAGGTGGAGGGTTGCAAGATCACGACCATCGAAGGCATCTCCGGCGAGACGCTGCGGGCCGTGCAGGAGGCTTTCGTCGAGTGCGGCGCCGCGCAGTGCGGCATCTGCACGCCGGGGATGGTGCTGGCCGCGGTCACGCTGATCGAGCGCCACTCGGCCCAGCCCACTGAAGACGACATCCGCAACGGCCTAGCGGGTAACCTCTGCCGTTGCACGGGATATATGCGGATCTTTGAAGCTGTGCTGCAAGCCTGCGAGAAGAGCGTGGGAGCGGGCGCATGAGATCCTACCTGCCGGCCTACGACATGCGGGTCCCACTGGAACTCGATGAAGCGCTCGAGACCATGGCGCGCGAGCCCGGCGAATGGAAGCCCTTCGCCGGCGGTACCGATCTGATGGTGCTCCTCGAGCAAGGCAAGCTCGCGGACAGAAGGTTCTTGAGCGTGGTCCGGCTAAAGGGCCTTCGCGGCTTCGCCCTGACCGACGACCACGTCACGCTCGGCGCCATGATCACCTACCGGCAGGTGCAGAGGACGGCCATCCTGCAGCAGGAATTTCCCCTGCTCTGCCGCGCCGCGTACGAGACCGGCGGCATCGCCACCCAGAACCGGGGCACGCTGGGCGGCAACATCGCCAACGCTTCGCCGGCGGCCGATTCTCCGCCCGCGCTGCTGGTCTACGATGCTGAGCTGGAACTGGTCTCGGCGAGCCGCACGCGCTGGGTGCCCTATGCCGGCTTTCATCTCGGTTATAAGAAGATGGACCTGCGGCCGGAAGAGGTGATCCGGAACATTCGCCTGCCGCGGACGAAGAAGAACTGGCGGCAATACTATCGCAAGGTCGGCACCCGGCGGGCGCAGGCTATTTCCAAGGTCTGCTTCGCGGGCGCGGCGCTGGTCGAGCACGGCGAGATCGGCGACGTACGCATCGCGCTGGGGAGCGTGGCGCCGACCGTGCTGCGCTGTCGCAAGACCGAAGCGCTCCTGCGGGGGAAACTCACCGCGGAAATAATTCGCGCGGCCGGTGACGAGCTGGCGCGGGAGATCCAGCCCATCGACGACTTCCGTTCCACTGCCCGCTACCGCACGCGCGTGGCGCAGAAGCTGCTCGAGGAGTTTCTCCTGGGACTCATCACGCCGCCGGCAGGCGAACCGGCATGAGCACGATCGTCATCCGCAGCCAGCGCGTCCTGACCGAAGGCGAGCTGCGTCCGGCGGCAATCGCGGTGCAGGATGGCGTCATCGCCGCCATCGGCGGGTTCGAGGAGTTCGGCGCGGACGGTGATCACCACGATTTTGGCGAGGCCGTCGTCATGCCCGGCCTGGTGGATACGCACGTTCACATCAACGAACCCGGGCGCGCGGAGTGGGAGGGCTTCGCAACAGCGACCCAGGCTGCGGCTGCCGGGGGCGTGACCACTTTGATCGAGATGCCGCTCAACAGCATTCCGGCGACGACAACCGTCGAGGCTTTCCGCGCCAAGGTGGCGGCTGCCGAGGGCCGGCTCGCGGTCGATGTCGGCTTCTGGGGAGGCGTAGTTCCGGGAAACACGGCAGAGCTGCGCGCCCTGTACGAAGCCGGGGTGTTTGGATTCAAGTGCTTCCTGGCGCCCTCGGGCGTGCCGGAGTTCGCCGCCGTTGGCGAACCGGAGCTGCGAGAAGCGCTGCCGGTGTTGTCATCGCTCGGCGCCGTGCTGCTGGTCCACAGCGAGCTGCCGGGACCGATTGAGGAAGCGTCCGCCGAAGTTCGTGGCGACGATCCGCGGCGATATTCCACGTGGCTCAAGTCGCGTCCGCGCGCCGCCGAGAACGAAGCCATCGCGCTGCTCATCCGCCTGAGCTGGGAGTTCGATGCCCGGGTGCATGTGGTCCATCTCTCCTCGTCGGACGCGCTTCCCTGCCTGCGCCGCGCGCGGGCCGAGGGCGCGAAGATCACGGTCGAGACTTGCCCGCATTACCTTACGCTCACGGCGGAAGAAATCCGCGATGGCGCCACCGAATTCAAGTGTGCGCCACCTGTCCGGCGGCGCGCGAACCGCGAGCAGCTATGGCAAGCGCTCGCTGATGGCTCGATTGACCTGGTCGCCACCGATCATTCTCCCTGTCCGCCAGCGATGAAGTGCCGCGAGACCGGCGACTTCATGCGCGCCTGGGGCGGAATCGCTTCCCTCGAACTCAGCCTGCCCGTCGTGTGGACCGAAGCGCGACTGCGGGGAGCCGGCATCACGCAAATTGCGCGCTGGCTCTGCGAAGGACCAGCCCGGCTGGCCGGCTTGAGCCGCAAGGGCGCTATCGCTGTGGGCTGCGACGCCGACCTGGTGGTGTGGGATCCCGAAGCGGAGTTCCGCGTCGAGGCGGCGGCGCTCCATCAGCGTCACAAGCTCACGCCGTATGCCGGTCGGAAGCTGCGCGGCCTGGTGCAGGCCACGTTCCTGCGCGGGCAGAAGATCTACGAGCGCGGCGACTTCACTGCCCCAGTCGCCGGGCGCGTGCTCAAGCGCGGTGAAGCATGAACGACTTCACCCAGTTGGTTGACCTCGCGTCCGAACGCGTTGGCGGACGCGTGCTGGCGGCGAACGACGAGTTCTTCGCGCCCAGGGATAACCTGCTGAAGCCGGCCAAGCCGGTCTGGATCGAGGACAAGTACACCGACCGTGGCAAATGGATGGATGGCTGGGAGACGCGGCGGCGGCGCACCCCGGGATTTGATTGGTGCATCGTACAGCTCGGCATTCCCGGCATCCTGCGCGGGGTGGTCGTGGATACCAGCTTCTTCAAGGGCAATTATCCGGAACAGTGTTCCATCGAAACGTGCGCGCTCGCGGACGACGCGCGGGTTGAAGAGGTGAGTTCCGACACCATCCGCTGGGCTGAGGTCTTTCCCAAATCAATCCTCAAAGGCGACACGCAGAACTGCTTCGAGATCGGCGATTCCCATCGCTACACCCATCTGCGCTTTAACATCTATCCCGATGGCGGGGTGGCGCGGCTGCGCGTGCACGGCGAGGCTCTTCCCGATTGGAAGCGGGTGCTGGCGCTGGCCGAAGCTGCGTGCATCGATCTCGCCGCCATCACTAACGGTGGCCGCGTGCTGGATTGCAGTGACAAGTTCTTCAGCGCGCCGCAGAACCTGCTCATGCCGGCGAGGAGCGCACACATGGGCGACGGCTGGGAAACCAGGCGGCGGCGCGGCCCGGGGCATGATTGGGTGACCATTCGGCTGGGGATCGCGGGCGTCCTCCGCCAGGTCGAGGTGGATACCTCGCACTTCAAGGGAAATTTTCCCGAGAGCTGTTCGCTGGAAGTGTGCGACGGCGCGGGGTCACCGCACGCTTGGAAGGAAGTTCTGCCGCGCACGCTGCTGCAGGCCGATTCGGTGCACCGCTTCGACATCACCGACGGCGCTTCCGCCTCGCACGTGCGCTTCAATATCTATCCCGATGGGGGAGTGGCGCGGCTGCGCATCTACGGGGTGCCCACGCCGGAGGGCCGGATCGCCGAGGGACTGCGCGGGCTGAATGCGTTGCCGGATGAGGCCGCGCGCGCGGCGCTGCTGAATTGCTGCGGATCAAGCACGTGGGCCGAACGCGTTCGAGCGCGGCGTCCGTTCCATGACGCAGCCCAGCTTCTCGATGCCGCGCGGGAACTTTGGGAGAAACTCGGAAAAAATGACTGGCTGGAAGCCTTCAGCCATCATCCTAAGATCGGCGAGCGCAAGGCCGCAGGCGGGCCGCCGGAGGAGGCACAGCGATGGTCGGAGCAGGAGCAGTGCTCGGTCGCGAACTCCGCGCCGCACCTGCTGGACGAGCTGGCCGCCGCCAACCAGCGCTACCAGGAGCGCTTTGGCTACATCTTCATCGTGTGCGCCAGCGGCAAGAGCACGGAAGAGATGCTGGCGTTGCTCGGCAAGCGGATGAAGAACGATCCCGAAACCGAGTTGCGCGTTGCCGCCGGCGAGCAGCAGAAGATTACGCGGCTGCGCCTGGAGAAAATGCTGGAGCTATGAGCGCCATTACCACCCACGTGCTGGACACCAGCACCGGACGCCCGGCCGCGGGCGTGCCGGTCACGCTGGAGAAGCAAGCCGGCGGCGGCTGGCAGAGCGCCGGCCAGGGCGTCACCAATCAGGACGGGCGGATCACCGACCTGCTTGGCGGCGCAAAACTCGCGGCCGGAACCTATCGCCTCACCTTCGATACCGCAACCTACTTCAGGGCCAACCAGCAATCGTCGTTTTATCCGCAGGTGCAGGTGATGTTCACGGTCAGCGACGCCGGACAGCACTGCCACGTCCCTCTGTTGCTGAGCCCGTTCGGATACTCCACTTATCGGGGGAGCTGAGCCATGGCCATCAAGCTCTCGGCCAGTAACTACGGCAAATCGCGGGTCCGCCTGGTGCGGATCACGCGCGGCAGTGAACAGCACCACCTGAAGGACATTTCCGTCGACATCCAGTTCGAGGGCGACTTCGAGGAGGTCCACGTCCACGGCGACAACCGCAAGGTGCTGCCCACCGACACCATGAAGAATACCGTCTACGCGCTGGCCGGGCAGCGGCCGGTGGGCGAGATCGAGGAATTCGGGCTGCGCCTGACCGATCATTTTCTGGCCAACAATCCGCCGGTCAGGAACGTGCGCGTCACCCTGACCGAGCGGCAGTGGGCGCGCATCCTGGCCGAGGGCCAACCGCATCCCTGGGCGTTCGTCGGCGGCCGCCCGGACAAGCGCACGGCGATGGTCTCGGCTACGCGCGCCGGACATTCCATCCAGGCCGGCATCGAGGACCTGCTGGTGCTCAAGAGCCACGATTCCGCTTTCGAAGGCTTCATGCGGGATTCCTACACCACGCTCCAGGAAACCCGCGACCGCGTCTTCGCCACGGTGGTGAAGGCGAACTGGAGTTACGGCCGGCAGGATGTCGCGTTCGGACGCTGCTGGGAAGGCGCGCGCGGCGTGTTGCTGCAGACCTTCGCCGTACACCGCAGCGAATCGGTGCAGCACACGCTGTACGCCATGGCGGGGGCGGTGCTGGACGCCTTTGGCGAGATCGACGCTATCCGCCTCTCCATGCCCAACAAGCACCACCTGGCGGTGGACATGGAGCCGTTCGGGATGGAAAACCACAACGAAGTCTTCGTCGCGACCGATGAGCCCCACGGGCTGATCGAAGCGGTGGTGCGAAGAGACTCCGGCTTCCAGTTCTGAACCCTGCGGCGGCGGTCACGTATAATCGAACTTCCCATGAGCTACCAGGTACTGGCGCGCAAGTACCGCCCGCAGCGTTTCTCCGACGTGATCGGGCAGGAGCACGTCACGCGCACGCTGCAGAACGCCATCGCGCAGCAGCGCGTGGCCCACGGATACATCTTCAGCGGCCACCGCGGCATCGGCAAGACGACCATCGCGCGCATCCTGGCCATGGCGCTGAACTGCCGCTCCGCTTCGCATCCCGTGGCGGAGCCGTGCGGCGTGTGCGACTCCTGCGTGGAGATCCGCGAGGGCCGCGCGGTGGACGTGATCGAGATCGACGCCGCCACCAACCGCGGCATCGACGAAATCCGCGAGCTGCGCGAATCCGCCCGCTACCAGCCGGCGCGCGACCGCTACAAGATCTGGATCCTCGACGAGGCCCACCAGATCACCGACGCCGCCTTCAATGCCCTGCTCAAAACCCTGGAAGAGCCGCCCGGGCACGTCATCTTCATGATGGCCACCACTCAGCCCGAGGACATCCCGCAGACCATCCGCTCCCGCTGCCAGCACTTCAGCTTTCATGCCGTGCGCTTCGACGACATTGTGGGACAGTTGCGCGCGATCGCCGGGCAGGAGGGCATCCAGGCGGACGACGGCGCGCTGGCCATGCTGGCCGAGGCCGGCGACGGCTCCATGCGCGACGCGCTCTCCATCATGGATCAGGCCATCGCTTGCTGTGGCGCCACGCTGACGGCCGAGGTGGTGCGCGGCCTGGTGGGCGCCGTCCCTTCGGAGACGCTGGAAGAGATCCTCGACGCGGTGGCCGAGAACTCCAGTGAACGCGTGTTGCGCCTGCTCGATAAACTGGTCACCGAAGGACAAAACCCGGCGCACTTCGCGCGGCAACTCGTCCGTTTCTTGAGGAACACGGTGGTCGCCAAAATCGGCGGCGCCGATTCCCCGCTGCTGCAAATTTCCTCGGACGAACGCGCGCGCGTCGCCCGCGTGGCGGAAAAGTTCAACGAGGAAGACCTTACGCGCTTCCTGCAGATCCTGCTGCGCACCCACAGCGAACTCAGTTACAAGCAGGAGCAGCGATTCCACTTGGAGCTCGGCCTGCTGAAGCTGGTGCACGCGCAACGTCTGCTGCCCATCGAGGAACTGCTCAGCCAGGCGCCGGCTAGCGCCGGCCGCGCAGCAGCTCCCATCGCGGCGCCGTCACGAGCGCCCGCCGCAGCGCCACGCCCGGCAGCCAGCGTTCCCGCGCGCGTCGCGGAGCCCTCGCGGCCTTCGCCATTCGAGCAAGACCGCGCCCGCAAGAGCAGCGGCCCGAAAGCGGAGATGTCGGCGGGCGTCGCCGTGGCAGAGATTCCGCCGAGCGCGCCCAGCGATGATCTTGCCGGCAGGGTGCTCCAGGAACTGGAAGGCAAGCACGGAATGCTGGCTCACCATCTGGAGCAGGGCGAGTGGAAGGTGGAGGAAGCCGAAGTCGTGGTCCGCACCGCAGCCTCGGCGAAAATGCTGGAGATGCTGCTGGTACCCGATGCGCGGAAGATCATCAACACCGCCGCCAGCGCAGCCCTGGGCCGTCCGGTCAAGGTGCAGGTTGTTGGCGGCGCGGCCAACGGCAACAGCGCTCCCGCGCCGGCCCCTGCGCGTCCGGGACGCTCGCGGGCGTCGGAAGACCCGGTGGTCCGCCGCATGCAGGAGAAGTTCGGGGCCGAGATCCGCACCGTCATCGATCACAAGGAGAAGCAGCGCTAGCCAAGAAATATCTCATCACTGGCTTGTCTGATTTGCGTCCTTCTCGTGCCGTCGCGCGCTCATGCCCGGTGCGCTCGTGCAGCACATGCTGCAGGCAAATCGGTGCGGGGAAGCATACTCGGGAACACGCGAAATCCACTACTGCACGGGCATCACCCCGCTCTTTCCGGCTGCTCCATCCGCCTTTCCGGTAGTTCGACCCGCGGCGGGAACTTCCGCCCCAACCACTTGACCAGCAGGCCGGCGGCGCCGAAGGCCAGCAAGAGCGCGGCTGTCCAGCGCGCCAGACTAACCAGCGCGGCGGCATCCAGGGTCGGCCATGGCGCCTGCCACAGCACTTGCCAGCGCTCCAGCATCCAGTGCCAGGCAGTATGGGCAGCGAGAGCAGAAAGGATGATCACGCCCATTCGCTCCGGCACCATACGCCGGAACAGGGCGAGCGCGGGGAGCATCACTGCCAGCACGCAAAGCTGGCCGATCTCGATGCCGACGTTGAACGAGAACAGCGACACCAGCAGGTGGTTGCCAGCGAACTGCAACGACTGTCCCAAAGCGTACGAGAAGCCGAAGCCGTGCACCAGGCCGAACAGGCCGGTGATCAGCCAGCGCCGGCGCAGGTCCGCGCCCACGATGTTCTCCAGCGCCATATACACGATGGAGCAGGCGATGGCCGTCTCCACGAACGGCGGGAACCACGCGCCCGTGGGCGCCAGATGGAAGGCAGAAGCGAACAGCGTGACCGAATGCGCTAGCGTGAACGCCGTAATTACCGAGATGAGTCCGCGCCACCGGCGGAACGGAATCACCAGGCAGAACAGGAACAGCAAATGGTCGATGCCGCTCAGGATGTGCTCGATGCCCAGCACAACGAAGCCATTGGCGGCGTGGTACCACGCCGGGTTCAGCGGCACGGGCAGAGATCCGCCGGGGATCATCATGGCGCGGCTGGGCTCGCCCAGCGGCATATAGCGGACCGTCAGCTTGACCAGATTTCCTAGATCCATACCCAGTAGCGACTGGATCTTGAACACCGATTTCGGCGATGTAATGGGATAGACGAAATGGGCATCAAAGTAACCCAGGCCGAGGGCAATAGGCGTAGCTGGGTCCGTGGGCTGGGCAACTAGCGCGAGGGCGGTTTCATAGCCCTCAAAAGAGCGATCCGCCATTGGAGATAGCCGCCCGCTGGATTCAGAAGGCACCAGCTGCGTACCGTTCTCCAGCAGGACGAAACCCTGCGCCAACAAACTCAGCCCCACGTGGATCGCGGGTCCTGACGCGGCCACATCGTACTGGTCGTCTTTGCGCGGAAGAGGCAGCGCTCGCAGCAGATCTAGCGGGATGCGAACCACCAAGTGCGCCTGCTTGGGTTCGATCTTCACAAAGGCATTCATAATGGTGTTGGTGGGCAGGTCATGAGCCGCCAACAGCGAGGAAGAAAGTACTAATACGAGAAACAAGCAGGCGGCGAATCCGAAGCGATTCCTAAGCATGATATGAGACCCTGTTGGCCGTCAGCAGCGGCAGCCAGGAAGGCTCCCGGCCGCCGCTGTAACGGGCTGAAGGTGGTTAGTGGTGGTCGCGGTTATGATCGTCGTCATCCACGGGCACGAACTTCTGGACGCGCCGACCGGTGATGACCTCCGCAACGTAAACGTTGCCCCTGGAATCCACACTGTTAGTGTGGCTGTAGGAGAACTCACCAGCATAGTGACCGGGACAAGGCCCGAATCCGCACGAATCCCGACCGATCCAGGTAAGCATCGGTGTCGTCGCAGTTACGTCACCGGTACCGCTGGTCGGCTTTTCGAACAGGAAGTTGTTGGAGCCGTCGAGATCGGTGACAATGCCGTACTTCTGGTGCGTCGGACTCTGGTCAGCAAGATAGTCGACGTTCGGATAAAAATCGAAGTCGGCAGCCCGGGTGCTCGCATTCAGAGTCGCAGCGACTTTCGCCGAAGTTACGGTTGGGAAGTTGTCAGGGAAGTTGCTGACGTAAATGACCCGCTCCGGTTGGCAGACGGGTTGGTTACTCGTGTAGTTGCTGGAGGAGACCTCCGTGAGCAGCATCGCTGGCGGGGGGTTGTAAGTTCCCGGGTGGCCAGCCACGGGTGTAAGTCCGAAGCTAGCACACGTTTTCGAGAAGACCTGGATGCGACTGTTGGGACGATCGCACACGTAAATCAGGCCGTCATTGCCGAGCACGACGCAGTGCGGATGGGCCGCCCCAGTCCCGAAAGTTCCAAACGGACACTGGGTGGTGGTGAAGGGATAAGTCGATCCGACCTCTGCAACCTGGTTTTCGTCGAAGCCGCAGCTCGTGCCCCACTGCCCCACGTAGCCGTCAGGATTACCGGCCGAGGCTAACGCAGGATTGAAGACCACGACGCGGGCATTGCCGTAGCCGTCGGCGATGTAAACGTCACCCCGCAGGCCGGAAACCGGTCCTACGTTGGGATCCACGGCAATATCCGGCGGCTCGTTCAAGTGGATTGGACTGCTGTTGTTGGCGCAGACCGTGGTGGAGGAGCTTGAAGATGTACACGGTGTTGCGCTGCACGTGGAGCCGGCGGTTGGTGAGCCGGTGGGGCCCACGCGGGTGTCGCAGACAGATAACGTCCCGACCTGCCATACGGGGGTTGCGCTTGCGCCCGCGGCGCAAGCGGTTGTTACGTTATATTTTTGTACTACACCATCCCCGTTGCCGCCGGTCCAGAGGTAGCCCTGGTAGTCCACATAGACGCCGTGCGAGCCATACGGCATGTACATGGGGCGCCCAGGGGCCGCAGTCGCACTGTATGCGCCGAAGGCAGTGCCGACCGGGACGAGGCGGGGATTGCCAAACCCGCAAATCGTTTTTCCGTCGGGGTCAAACGCGACGACCGGAGGCGAAGGCAGCGCGTGTCCCCCGAGAGCGTCGTTTCCGACAATGTTACCTGACTCATTGTTCTGAACAGTCCCGTTTACGGTGATACCTACTTCCCAAGCGCGGTTGACGGTCCAAATGTTGTCATGTGCGTCGGTAGCGTTTCCGGCCACTTCGCCCTGTACCCACCGGTTGGCGGTGGTGTTAAACGTAGTGGATGTTCCATTGGAGATCTCGGTACCGATTGTCCCGTAGGCGGCAGCAAATGTGTCCGGGTAACCGCCGGGGGTGGGCCAGCTGTACGGGTTATAGCCGGCTGGAGCCGGCAGCTCTTTGGGCCAGGAGGCATCGACCCTGAACTTGGGTACGTGATCCCGGTCCGCCTTGACGTGTGTGGGTTTCCACAACCCAAGACCGACGACGAGCGCGACAACGACTGCGCCCGCGTACAAATATCGTGCGCTTCTCATGTGCTCTCCTTTCAACTCTACAGTTTTCGCCGGAGCTAAGCGAAAACGGGAAGGAGGTTGATCTTATGAGCCCGCTGCTCGGAGGCGCGACAGAACGGCACGCCACCACGCTTGCGAAGCACCGGAACTCTGAATCGGGGGAGGCACCCGGGGTTGGGGCCGAAAGGGTAGGCGCGACCAAGTCCAATCGTGCGGAGTGGCTGGCCACCCCTGAAGCGCTGCGAACTTTATCCCTCCACAGCTCCCGCTGTCAATCGTGACGATGTCGCCAACATGTAAAATTTTGTAAATGGAGAAAGGCGTGAATTCCGCGCCGGGAGCGGATTTGCGGCGTTCAGCCGATTGATCCGTACTCCGCCAGGTCGAAACGCAGCATGCTGCGTCTCCACCAGAGCGGCTACAATGCTCTTCTTCGAGGGAACACCATGTACTCCCGCTCGCACGCACGCTCCATGGTCATCACCCGCTACGGCATCGTAGCTACCGCGCACGCGCTGGCCTCGCAGGCTGGCGCCGAAGTGCTGGCGCGCGGCGGTTCCGCGGCCGACGCGGCCATTGCCGCCAATGCCGTGCTGGGCGTCACCGAGCCCATGATGAACGGCATGGGCGGAGACCTGTTCGCCCTCTACTGGCAGGCGAAGAAGCGCAAACTCTACGGCCTGAACGCCAGCGGATGGGCGCCGGCAGCGCTCACCATCGAGCACCTCAGGCGCAAGGGATACGCCGCCATGCCGCACGACGGCATCGATTCCGTCACCGTGCCCGGCGTGGTGGACGGCTGGAGCGAGTTGCACCGCCGCTTCGGCCAGCGGCGCTGGAAGGAAATCTTCCAGCCGGCGATCTTCTATGCCGAACACGGCTATCCTGTGCCGGAGGTGATCCAGGGTTATTGGCAGGTCGGCCCCGAGGCGCTGGCGCACGACAAGGAGAGCCAGCGCGTCTACCTGCCGGATGGCAAGGTTCCTGCCGTAGGCGCGATCTTCCGCAATCCCGATCTGGCCAAGAGCCTGCGCCTGATCGCCGACGACGGCGCCAAGGCTTTCTATCGCGGCAGGATCGCGCGCGCTATCGTCAGCACCTCGGAGGCGCACGGCGGCGTTATCTCCAAGGACGACCTGGCCGAGTTCTCCGCCGAGTGGGTGGACCCGATCTCGACCACCTATCGCGGCTGGACGGTCTACGAGCTACCGCCCAACGGACAGGGCATGGCCGCGCTCGAAATGCTGAACATCATGGAAACCACGCCGGCATCGCCCGACGGTCCGGTCAGCGTGGCCGAGTTGCACAAGAAGATTGAGGCCATGAAGCTGGCCTACGCCGATCTCGAGCGTTACAACGCTGATCCGCGCTTCACCAAGGTTCGAGTGAAAGGCCTGCTCTCGAAGAAATATGCGAAACAGCGCGCCAAGCTCATGGCGCGCGACCGCGCTGGCGACTTCGCATTCGGCGTGCCGCCCGGAAGCGACACGACTTATCTGGCGGCCGTGGATCGCGAGGGCAACATCGCCTCGCTGATCCAGAGCAACTACATCGGCTTCGGCTCGGGCATCACCGTGCGCGGCATCGGGTTCGTGCTGCAGAGCCGCGGCGCGCTGTTCTCGCTCGACCCCGCGCATCCCAACGCGCTGGCGCCGCGCAAGCGGCCGTTTCACACCATCATTCCCGCGTTCATGGAGCGCGGCGATCAGCACATCGGCTTCGGCATCATGGGCGGAGCGAACCAGCCGCTGGCGCACGCGCAGTTCGTCTCGAACGTCGTGGATTACGGCATGAACATCCAAGCGGCGCTCGAGCACCCGCGCTTCACCGTCGGCGAACGAGTAGGACGCCGCATCCTGCTCGAAACCCGCGTCAAGCTGGAGGTGGCACGGCAACTCTCCGCCATGGGACACGCGCTCGAAGGCGTGGGAGATTTCTCGACCGCCATGGGACGCGGCCAGGCCGTGCTGCACGATTCCAGGGCGAAGGTGAATTATGGGGCCTCGGATGCGCGTGCCGATGGCGCAGCCGCGCCCGAGCCTCCGCCGGTGAAGTGGTAGTGCCGGAATCAAACGGTCGGCCGGCGGGAGTACAATAATTCGCTTTTCGTCGGCCCCGTAGCAACGTCTGGTTTTCCCCAACGCTAAATGGAGGATCCAATATGACATCGCGGTCTATCCTGAAGTCGCTTATCGTGGTAATGCTGGTGCTTTGCGCCGGCAGTGCGTTCACACAGGCGCCGCCTGCTCCTTCAGCCTATCTCACGCCCATCGGCCCGGCGATCAGCTTGGAAAATGCCAAGAAAGCAGCCGCAGCAGCCCTCGCCGAGGCGCGCAAGAACGGCTGGCTGCAGGCGGTGGCGGTCGTGAGCCCCGGGGGCTATCTGGTGTATTACGAAAAGATGGACAACACCCAACTGGGCAGCGCCGACGTGGCCATCGATAAGGCGCGTTCCGCGGCGCTATACAAACGTCCAACCAGGGTCTTCCAGGATGCACTAGAGAAGGGCGGCGTTAACTTGCGCGTCCTTGCACTGAAGGGCGCGGTGCCGGTCGATGGCGGCCTGCCCATCATCATGGATGGCAAACTGGTCGGCGCCATTGGCGCCTCCGGCGACCTGGCGCAGAACGACGGACAGTGTGCCGCCGCGGGGGTCGCCGCCCTCAAGTAATAGGTCATAAACCGGAAAGCCGGCGCGGATGCCGGTGCCCGTTAGCGCTCCAGACTTGGTAGCATACGTGGCACACGAGCGATCTTGATGAAGATCAACTCTTTCTTACGCGCCGGCGCCCTGGTCATACCCGTCGCTGGGAATCTCAACACCTGAATTCCGGCTTGGAGGCTTCGATGTACCGACGTCATGGTCGCATTTCAACTCTCATCCTAGGAATCATGCTCGTCATGGCTGGGATGACCCCGCTGCGGGCCCAGACCGGCAAGATCGAAATCCTATGGCTCGGTCAGTCGGCAACCAGGATCACGACGGTCAGCGGTAAAGTGATCGTCATCGACCCATTTCTCACGCAGAATCCGAAGACGCCCCCGCAGTACAAGAACCTCGACGCGCTCGGCAAGGTGGATCTCATCCTGGTCACACATGCCCACGGTGATCATCTGGGTGATGGGGTTGAGCTGGCGAAGAAGAATAAGGCGCCGCTCTGGGGGCCGGCGGGGCTCGATCAGTCATTGCAGACCCTCGGCCTCTTGCCGCCCGAACTGGCGCCGCGCATGAACAAGGGCGGTACCATCACGCCTCTGGGTCCTGACATCAAAATCACGATGGTGCGCGCCGAGCACAGTTCCGAGCTCGTCTGGCAGAACCCCGCCACCGGCAAGAGCGAGACCCACACTGGGGGAGAACCGTGTGGGTTTATCATCGAATTCGAGAACGGCTTCAAGCTCTACCATATGGGAGACACGGCACTCTTCGGCGACATGAAGTTCATCGGCGAGTACTACAAGCCGGATCTGATCATGATTCCCATCGGCGGGCACTTCGTCATGAACCCGAAGGACGCCGCCTACGCGACCAATCAGTATCTGAAGCCGAAGTTCGCGATCCCGATTCACTATGCGACCTTCCCACAGTTGAAAGGGACGCCGCAGGAGTACGTGCAGGCGCTCGGCACCACCTCGACGAAGGTCTTCCCGATCAATCCAGGAGACAAGTTGACATTTTAAGGAGGGCAAGAAAGCGCTCCCGCACGTGATCCTGTGTTGCTTGGCCTGCGCTTGGCCCCTCGGTGCTGTGAGCCCTGTTCACGATCGCCTTTGCGCGGTAGCATGAGGAAGGAGCGATTCCGATGCACGTGAGCCCGTTCATCCGCGCCGGCGCGCTTGTCATGTTCTGCCTTTCGGCAGTGTCGTTCGGCGCCGCCGACAAACCCGGCAAGCTCGACGGCTTCGCCCGCTGCCTGGGCGAAAAGAAAGCCGCCATGTACGGCGCCTTCTACTGCGAACATTGCAAGGAGCAAAAGGACCTGTTTGGCGACGCTGCCCAATATCTGCCCTACGTGGAATGCGTGGAGAAGGGCACGCGCAAGATCACCGACGAGTGCAAGGCGCTCGGCATCCGCAAGACGCCCACCTGGATCTTCGAGAACGACCGCGTCGAAGGCAAGGTGCTCTCCCTCCAGGAACTCAGCCAGAAGAGCGGCTGCCGGCTGCCGTGAGCCGCATCCTGCTGGCCATCTCGTTGCTGGCCGTGGTGGGGATGGCGCTCTCCGCGGTCTCGCTCAAGAACCACTACAGCGGCGAGAAAACCGAGTACTGCGACCTGGGCGAAACCTTCAACTGCGACCTGGTGAACCGCAGCGTGTATTCGCACGTTGGGCCGGTGCCGGTGGCGGCCATCGGCCTGATCGGGTACGCGGCGCTGGTCGCCCTATCCCGCATGCGGCGCCGGTCGGCCGCGGCGCTGATGCTCCTGGGCGCCGTGGCGGGGCTGGCGTTCGCGCTCTACCTCACCTACATCGAGGCCTATGTGTTGGGCGTGTGGTGCATTCTGTGTCTCAGTTCGCTCGTGACGATCGTGGCCATCACAGCGCTCTCGGGGGTAGCGCTGGCGCGTGCCTCGGCTTCTCCTGATCGCAACCGGCAACATCTTTCCTGAAACCTCACTGCCTGGTCTCGCAACTAATACTCGAAACTAGAAACTCGAAACTGGAAACTGGAAACTGCAAGATGCGCGCCGTCATCATCACTCGCCCGGGCGGGCCGGAAGTGCTCGAGGTCCGCGAGCTACCCACGCCCACGCCGTCCGCCGACCAGGTCCTGGTCCGCGTATACGCCGCCGGCATTAACCGTGCCGACATCCTGCAACGCCGCGGACTATATCCCCCGCCGCCCGGCGTGCCGCAGGACATCCCCGGCATGGAGTTCGCCGGCGAGATCGCCGCAGTCGGACCCGAGGTGCGGCTGTGGCAGAAGGGACAGCGCGTCTTCGGCATCGCCGCCGCCGGCTGCTACGCCGAGTATCTGGTCGCCCACGAGCGCGCCCTCGCCGAGTTTCCGGAGAACCTCAATTGGGTCGAAGCCGGCTCCATCCCGGAAGTCTTCATCACTGCCCACGACGCCCTGTGGAAACAGGCCGAGCTGCGCCCGTCGGAGACCGTGCTGATCCACGCCGTGGGCAGCGGCGTCGGCATCGCCGCCGTGCAACTGGTGCGCGCCATGAATGCGGTCCCTTACGGCACGTCGCGCACCGCCGACAAGCTCGACCTTGCCCGCAAACTCGGCCTGGAGGACGGAGTCGCGCTCGACGCCTCGCTCTCGGCGCTCGCGCCCGCGGTCGAGCGCTGGACTGCGAAACGCGGAGTGGATGTGGTGCTCGATTGCGTCGGCGGGCCCTACGTCACCGCCAGCGTGCGCGCCCTGGCGCTGCAAGGAAGGCTGATCCTGATCTCGCAATCCGCCGGACCCACCGCCGAACTCGACCTGCGCGCCGTCATGCCCAGGCGCCTCACCCTGCGCGGCACCACGCTGCGCATGCGCCCGCTCGAGGAGAAAATCATGGCCACGCGCGCCTTCGCCGCCGAAGCTGTGCCCCTGTTCGCGCGCGGCGTGCTGCGAACCATCATCGACAGCGAATTTCCTCTCGACCACGTGCAGGCGGCCCACGCTCGCCTCGAATCCAACGAGACGTTTGGGAAAGTGGTGCTGCGTTTGTAGCGGGGCCATCCTGCACTACGGTGCTGTCATCCTGAGCGAGCGCGCCCGACCCTTTGACTTCGCTCAGGGCAAGGTTTGGCGCGCGAGTCGGAGGACCCCTACCCCCCTAATTAAGATGTTGCACAGTAGGGGTGCTTCGACTCGTGCGGGCAAAAGCGGCCCGCACTCGCTCAGCATGACAGCGTGCAGCATTGTTAACGGTTAGGTAATTACGACCACCTCCCCGCCCCCGTGCATAATCAATCTGCAAGCCTCGAGCGCCCAGCAACAGGCGCTCCGACACTACCAGGTGTTTGTCTAGCTCTTGACAATTCCTGCCCGCGGGAAGAAACTTCCGAACACTTCTCTCCCCAAAGCTTTAGAGTCTGGCTGTCTCCCTCGATGAGGAACCATAGTGCTTTTGCCAAGAACGCATTGCTTAGCGTCAGTTTTGGTACTCGTGCTGGGATTGCAGACGGCGGTGGCGCAGTCTGGCAGGGGTTCCGGAGGCAGCGCTACCGGAACCAGCAGTCCGGCTGACCGGCCTGGTCCGCGCGACATTTTTCTCACCGGAAATGTGGTTACCGGCGACGGTGTGCCGCCGCCGGAGCGGGTCGCGATCGAGCGGGTGTGCAGTAACAAGATCGTGCGCCTGGGGTACACGGATGCCAAGGGTTTCTTCAGCGTGCAGTTGATGGAGACTAACCCGGTCCTGCAGGATGTCAGCAGCAGTGCCATGGACGCGTATGCCGCACGCGGCGTGACGCCCCCGACTGCGACGGATGTTGGCATCCAGCCGGCGGGATTGCCGGTGGGTTTGGGCGATGGGCTCACCGCCATGGCGGGATGCGAATTGCGCGGGCGCTTAGCGGGGTTCCAGTCAACTTCGGTCATGATCGTCGTCACCGGGGACCTGCAAACATTGAACCTTGGAACCATAGTCCTGCTGAAAGGACAGGAGCAGGGGTCAACCCTGAGCGCGACCAGCGTGAATGCTCCCAAAGAGGCCAGGAAGGCGTACGAAAAAGCCAGTGCCCACCTCCAGAAACATAAGCTGCCGGAAGCCCAGGCGGAACTGGAACGGGCGGTGAAGCTGTATCCGCAATATGCCGCCGCCTGGACGAACCTGGGCTGGCTGCACCAGCAGCAGAACCGCCTCGATCTGGCGCGCGGCGCCTTCAGCCAGGCGCAGGCGGCGGACGACAAGTTTGTGCCCGCGTGTGTGGGCTTGGCGTCGGTGGCGGTCCGGCAGTCGCAGTGGGCGGAAGCCGAGCAGTTCAGCGCCCGCGCCACGCAGTTGGATGGCGTGGATTTTCCGGTGGCTTTCTACTACAACGCGGTGGCGAATTTTGAGCTGGCACAGGTGGACCCGGCAGAAAAGTCGGCGCGCATGGCTGAGCGGCTGGATGGGCGGCACTCGCTGCCGCAGGTGACACTGTTGCTGGGAGCCATCCTGGCCGAGAAACGGGACTACGCGGGCGCCGCGGAAGAGTTAAAGCTTTACCTAAAGTTTGCCCCGGCCGCAGCCAATCTGGAGAAGGTGCGCGGACAAGTGGTGGAACTGGAGAAGCTTGCGGCATCCACCGACCAGACCGCCGCGCCCACGGCGCTGCCGTCCCTCCCGGCGGCTGCGCCTCCGGCCCCGGAAGTCCGATTGACAACGCTGAACAATCGAGACGAAATAGCCAGTGCGGCTGGCAATCCCAGCCCGCCGGTAATGGCTTTGCGAGAAGACTGGGCGCCAGCGGATGTCGACGATGTAGTTCCGCCGGTCAGACCCGATGTCCCCTGTGCCGTGCACGAGGTGCTGCGTGCAGCGAGCATGCGGGTCAAGGAGCTGATGGATAATCTTCAGCAATTCAGCGCCACCGAGCGGATCGAGCACGAAAGCGTGGATAAACAGGGGAACGCACACCGATCCGAGTCCGTCACCTTCAAGTATGTCGCCCAAATCAGGGTCGTTGGGCCCGGGCAGTTGGATACCCAGGAGTACCGGAGCGGCAGCTCATCGACTCAATCGTTCCCGGCGGGGCTGGCGACCAGGGGCATGGCCACACATGCGCTGATGTTCCTTCCCAGCATGATCGACGACCTCACGGTGACCTGCGAAGGGCTCGGCAGCGTGCAGGGCAAACCCGCGTGGCAGCTCCATTTCGTGCAGCGAGCGGACCGGCCTCCTCGTTTCCGTGAATACCACACGCAGAAGGGCTATTTTCGCGTGGCCATCAAGGGACGCGCCTGGATCGCGGCCGATAACTATCAGGTCATGCGCATGGAAACCGATTTGGCCAAGCCGATCGAGGAGATCGCCCTGCGCAAGGACCACGTGATCATCGATTATCGCCCAGTGGAATTTCGCAAGCGCAATATCCAGCTCTGGCTGCCGGAGACGACCGATCTCTACCTGGATCTTAATGGCCAGCGCTCGCATCGCCGGCACAGTCTCAGCGACTTCGAACTGTTTTGGGTGGACGTCGCCGGGAAAACTCAACCACCCACCGACTCTGGTCCTCCTCAGTGAGATCTGCGGTCTGCGGTTCGCGTTGACTCCGGCTCGCCCGACGCCCTACTATTGCGCCACACTCACACTCCACGAGGCCTAATCATTGATCGGTCGCACGCTTTCCCACTATCGCGTTCTCAGCAAGCTGGGCGGCGGGGGCATGGGCGTGGTCTACAAGGCTGAGGACACCAAGCTCGGCCGCGTGGTGGCGCTCAAGTTCCTGCCCGAAGATGTCTCCCGCGACCAGCAGGCGCTGGCGCGCTTCCAGCGCGAGGCGCGCGCCGCCTCGGCGCTCAACCATCCCCACATCTGCACTATCTACGAGGTCGGCGAAGACCAGGGCGAGAACTTCATCGCCATGGAGTTCCTGGAAGGCGAGACGCTCAAGCACCGCATCGAGGGCAAGCCGCTCAAGCTGGAGCAGATCCTCGAGCTCGGCATCCAGATCGCCGACGCGCTCGACGCCGCGCACTCCAAGGGCATCATCCATCGCGACATCAAGCCCGCTAACATCTTCGTAAGCCCGCGCGGCCAGGCCAAGGTGCTGGACTTCGGGCTGGCCAAGCTGGTCTCCCAGCGGCATGCGGAAGTGGGGGTCTCGGCCGCGCCCACGGTGGGCATGAATCTCACCAGCCCCGGCTCGGCGGTGGGTACTATCGCCTACATGTCGCCGGAGCAGGCGCGCGGAGAAGAACTGGATGCGCGCAGCGACCTGTTCTCTTTCGGGGTGGTGCTCTACGAGATGGCCACGGGGAAACAGGCATTTTCTGGAACCACATCGGCGGTCATCTTTCATGCGATTCTTGAAAAGACGCCTCCGGCGGTGCGCTCACTCAATCCCAACCTGCCGCCCAAGCTGGAAGAGATCGTCGGCAAGCTGCTCGACAAGGATCTCGAAATGCGCTACCAGAGCGCGGCCGAGTTGCGCGCCGACCTGAAGCGGCTGAGGCGGGAAAGCGAGTCCTCGCGAACCGCGGCGGCTTCGGCGGTGGCAACAGAGTCCGGCACGGTCGTGGCTGCGCCCGCCGTGCGGCCCCGGGCGGCAGCCGGTCGCTGGGCGTTGATTGCGGGCGCCATGGTTGCGCTGGTGCTCATCGCCGCCGCGTTCGTGGCGGGACGGCGCATGGGCGAAACGCCTCCTCCGCTCTACCACCTGCTGACCTACCGCCGCGGCACTATCCGCATGGCGCGCTTCGCGCCCGATGGCCGGACCATCGTGTACAGCGCCGCCTGGGAAGGAAAACCCACGGACGTCTTCACCACCCGCGTGGGCAGCCCGGAATCACGCTCCCTGGGCGTGCCCGGAGCGGAGATCCTGGCCCTCTCTTCCACCGGCGAGATTGCGATCTCGCTCGACAGCCGGCAGGTCAAGAACATGACCTATAACGGCACCCTGGCGCGCATGCCGCTGGTAGGCGGCGCCCCGCGCCAGGTGCTGGAGAACGTGCATTGGGCCGACTGGTCGCCTGACGGAAGCTCGCTGGCGGTGGTGCGTAACATCGGCGGCAAGGACCGCCTGGAGTTCCCGATCGGCAGAGTCCTCTACGAAACCAGCGGCTGGATCAGCCATCCGCGCATCTCGCCTAAAGGCGATCAGATTGGCTTCATCGATCACGCGGTACAAGGCGACAGCATCGGCTCGGTCGCCGTGGTTGACCTCAACGGAAACAAGAAGAACCTCACCGCGGAAGCTCCCGGCGGAGCTATGGGATTGGCCTGGTCACCGTCGGGCGACGAGATCTGGTACACAGCAGCGACGGTGGGTATCGATCGCGCAATCTACGGCGTCACGACCTCTGGGCGCCAGCGCCTGGTCGCCCGCGTACCGGCCGACCTGACCGTACAGGACACCTGGCGCGACGGGCGTGTGCTGCTGGCCCGCGACAGTTGGCGCCGCGGCATCATTGGTGAAGCGCCGGGACAGAGCACCGAACATGATCTGACCTGGCTCGACTGGTCGTATCCCCTTACACTCTCGGCAGACGGCAAGACGCTGCTGTTCCGCGAGGAAGGCGAAGCGGGCGGATCCACCTACGCCGCTTACATCCGCAGAACCGACGGTTCGGCGGCAATCCGGCTGGGCGATGGCGCGTCGCTGGCACTCTCTCCCGACGGCAAATGGGCGCTGTGCACCCGCGCCGATCGCCCCACGGAGCTCTTTCTGCTGCCCACCGGTCCGGGCGAAGCGAAATCGCTAGGTAGCGGCCCGATCAATCACAGCGCCGCCGCCTGGCTGCCGGATGGCACCAAGTTTCTGTCGTCGGGAGCGGAAGAAGGAAAAGGGGCGCGAGTGTACCTCCAGGACATACAGGGAGGAAAGCCGCAACCGGTTACTCCTGAAGGAGTCAATGCGCTTTCCTTCGCGCTCTCGCGTGATGGCAAGACGGTGGCGGCGACTGCGGCCGACGGGAGAGGCTACCTCTATCCGATCGGCGGAGGCCCGTCCCGTGCGATCCCGGGTATGGAGACAGGAGAGGTGCCGATCAGGTGGGGCACCGAGGATAATACGTTGTTCGTCTATCGGCCCGGAGACTTGCCGGCCAAGGTCTATCGCCTGGACCTGGTCACGGGGCAACGGAAGCCGTGGCGCGAGCTGATGCCGCCCGATCCCGCCGGCGTCGAGTACGTGGGCCCCATCCTGCCCACGCCCGACGGCAAGGCGTATGTGTACGGCTACCGGCGGCTGCTCTCCGACCTCTACCTGGTGGAAGGGCTCAAGTAGAGCTTAAAGTAAAACTTTAAGCGATTACGGCGTCTTGATGGCGTTAGCGCCGGCGGTGGCGCACTTGCCGTCCTCGTCGCTCTGGCCGCCGGAGAGGCCGATGGCGCCGATGAGCTTGCCTTCCATCTCCAGGGGCACCCCACCCTCGACCGGCACGGCGCCGCGCAGCGCAAACACCCGCAGTCCGGCGCCGCCGCTGGCCACCGCGTCCTGGAAGGCCTTGGTCGGGCGCTTGTAGAGCGCCGCTGAGCGCGCCTTGTCGATACACACCTCGGCGCTGGCCAGTTGGGTGTGGTCCGTCTTTTCGTAATAGACCAGGGTGCCGTGGGCATCGACCACGGCCACGGCCATCAGCCAGTTATTTTTGCGCGCCTCGGCCAGCGCCGCCGCAGCCGCCTTCTTGGCGGTCTCGACGTTCACCGGCGGGCCGATCGGGGTGACAGCATCCATCTGGCTCCTCCTCGTACGTTTGAAAAGCCGACCATTGTACTCCTGCGAGCAGCGTAAAATAGGGCTATGCGCAGGGTCTATCTGGACAACAACGCGACTACGCCCGTGCTGCCGGAAGTGCTGGAGGCCATGCGTCCGTACTTTGCCGAGAGCTTCGGCAACGCGTCGTCGATCCACCATTTCGGACAGCAGGCGCGGGCGGCGGTGGAGCGCGCGCGGCAGTCGGTGGCAGAGTTACTTAACGCGCGGCCGGCGGAGATTGTCTTCACCAGCGGTGGCACCGAGGGCGACAACCTGGCCATCTTCGGCATAGTGCGCCCTGGCGATCATCTGATCACCTCAACCATTGAGCATCACGCGGTGTTGAACTCCGCCAAGCGATTGGCCGAGCGCGGCTGCGAGGTGACGTTCGTCCCGGTGGATGGGCGCGGGGTGGTCGATCCGGAAGACGTGCGCCGCGCGCTGCGGTCGGCGACGCGACTCATCACCATCATGATGGCCAACAACGAAACCGGCGTGTTGCAGCCGGTGGAGGAGATCGGGCGCATCGCCGCCGAAGCCGACGTTTACTTCCACACCGACGCGGTGCAGTCCGCGGGCAAGGTGAAGCTCGACGCGAAGAAGATCGGCTGCGACCTGCTTTCGATCTCCGGGCACAAGATGCACGCGCCGCAGGGTACGGGCGCGCTCTACGTGCGCCGCGGAACGCTGCTCGATCCGCTTTTTGTTGGTGGCAGCCACGAGCGCTCGCGGCGCGCCGGCACTGAGAACCTGCCGGGTATCGTCGGGCTAGGCAAGGCTGCCGAGATCGCGCGCGAGTCGCTGGCGCACGGCGACGACGCCAAGTTCGCCGCGCTGCGCAACCGTCTGGAGACGACGATCCTCGCGACGGTGGAGGCCGCGGGCGTCAATGGCGCGGGCGCACCGCGCGTGCCGACGACAACAAATCTGCACTTCGATTTCATCGAGGGCGAAGCCCTGGTGATCGCGCTCGACCTGAAGGGACTGGCGGTCTCGACCGGCGCTGCCTGCTCTTCCGGCGCGCTCGAGCCTTCGCACGTGCTCAGCGCCATGGGCCTCGCGCCGGAGCGCGCCCGCGCCAGCCTGCGCTTCAGCCTCGGCAAGCAGAACACCGCGGACGACGTGGACTACGCGCTCTCCATCCTGCCGGAGACGGTGGCGCGGTTGAGGGAACTGAGCCCGCTGTACAAGCCGGCTGTGTCTCAATAGTATGCTGCGGATTGAGCAACAGAGATCAAAACCGGCAGTTTCGTGCCGCGGTGCGCGAAATTGAACGGCTGCTCGGCCGGGAACTCACAGATTTTGAGTGGGATCGGCTACACCGGGAGATAAGTGGAATGGGGTACAGCTTCGATACGATCGTCCAGGTCGGGCTGGCGATGTTTGGATGAAATTGGCAATGAAAACTGATATTCGTCAATATTTTCAACCGGTCCTCGGGTCGCAGCCCTGGAGGGCGAAGCTGGGAGTGGGCAGTTTTCTGACATTTGAGTTTGGCCCAAAATTGAAAATCCAGGGCCACCTGCATGGAAAATGGCACCTGTGGATATATCTCTCGAACTGGGAGCTCCGACACGACGAACGCCAGTTGGTGAATTCTGATGCAGACCGGCGGCTCATTTCAGTCGCGATAAGACGACTCCAAAGTGCTGCCTTCACCGACGTTCGACTCGACTCGCGTGATTTCAAGACAACCTTCGTTTTCGAGGATTTCCGCTTGATTGTCTCGGCCGCCGATTACCTTGACGACCCTGACAAGCGAGACCACTATTGGCTCTTTTTCATGCCGGGTGAAGTACTCCGAGTCGGTCCGGGTGGAGTCAGTATCGAGCGCGCCGCCATACCTCAGCATGCTTGAGAAGCAGAGCATCGCCGTCGCCATGTCGGGCGGTGTGGATTCCTCCGCCGTCGCGGCGATGTTGTGTGCGCAGGGGCATCGTGTAGTCGGCCTGACCATGCAGCTCTGGAACCAGCGGCGGCTAGCCGGGGGCGCGGGTATGCCGGAAGTGGCGCACGGGCGCTGCTGCTCGCTCGGCGACGTCTATGACGCGCGCCGCGTGGCCGAGCACCTTGGCATTCCCTATTATGTCGTCAATTATGAGCAACGCTTCGAGCAGGAGGTGGTGCGGCCGTTCGTCTCCGAATATCTTGCCGGACGCACGCCCATCCCCTGCAGCCTGTGCAACAACTCGATCAAGTTCGACCAGTTCCTGGTCACGGCGCGGCAGATCGGCGCCGAGCGGCTGGCCACCGGGCACTACGCCCGCGTCGAGTTCGACCCGGCGCGCGGACGCTGGCTGCTCAAGCGTCCCGCCGACCGCGCCAAGGACCAGACATATTTTCTGTTCGGGCTGACGCAGGAGCAGCTCAGCCGCACGCTGTTCCCGCTGGGCGAGCTGCGGAAGCCGGAAGTCCGCGAGCTGGCGCGGCAGCACGGCCTCGCGCTGGCCGAGAAGCCCGATTCGCAGGAGATCTGCTTCGTCCCCACCGGTAACTACAAGGCGTTCCTCGACGCCTACGCCGCCGAGCAGGGCGAGCGCGTTCCCGACACCGCGGGTGAGCTGGTCACCGCCGATGGCGAAGTGATCGGCACCCACGCCGGCATCCATAACTTCACCGTTGGACAGCGCAAGGGATTGGGCGTCGCCACCGGCTCGCCGCTCTATGTGATCGAGCTCCGCGGCGATTCGCGCCAGGTGGTGGTGGGCAACCAGGACGAGCTCTACTCACGCACGCTGCGCGCCCGCGACGTCAACTGGATCGCCGTAAACGAACTGCGCG
>Ga0181538_10001498_pt1 | contig 26243 bp, 21 predicted proteins | sample PEATcosm2014_Bin_40_FD_119773 | JGI IMG/M metagenome (GOLD analysis project Ga0181538, IMG submission 119773) | Peatland microbial communities from MTU Mesocosm Facility, Houghton, MI, USA - PEATcosm2014_Bin23_30_metaG | ecosystem: Environmental > Terrestrial > Soil > Wetlands > Peat | place... | reverse complement strand
TGAACTATCAGGCGGGACAAAATAAAAAACCCCTCAAAATGCCTTTTCTTGCGTTTCTGAGGGGTTTTAAAAGCTGGAGTGGAGGGGCTCGAACCCCCGACCCAGTGGTTAACAGCCACTTGCTCTGCCGACTGAGCTACACTCCAAGTCGAACTTTCATCAGGCCATAATGAAAATTTTAATTTAATGAAAATATATTTTTCGCACTGCGAAATCAATCCGTTTCGTTTCATGCCCTCTGGTCCCAACGACCCGAACCAGCATACCAAAACGAAGACTCTCCTAAGGAATTGCCATTGGAGTAGACTTCTGCATCGCCGTATAAATGTAACGGACAAGCGTGTCATAGCCGGCCTGGTCTGGGTGGAGGCTATCCGGAAGAAAGGTGTCGGTAAATATTCCGTGGGGACACAGAGCGCTGTCAACTTCCACCATGGATACATGGGTTCCCGCAGCCTGCCTGACCTGTATCGTATCCGCGAGCTCCTGGTTGAACCATGCGAGCCAATAGGGCGCAACAGGGTCCGATGCCGGTCGGGGGATTCCATCCAGAACGTAGATCCGGCTGTTCGGATTACGTTGATGCATTAGATCCATGATCGCGATCGCATATTGCAACCCTTCCGGATCATATCCATCGTTGACTCCGGTCATCAGGACCCAGATATCGGCGGTTAACTGAGTAGCAATGCTGGAAAGCGATTGCCACACTTCGAATCCCGTAGCGCCAACGAGAGCCAGGCATGAATCGTCGACGATTGATCGGCTCATAAAAGGGGGAGTCACCGGTCCAACCGGCTTCACCCGTTCATAGGGACCCAAATGAGACCGCAGCGAGTCGAGGATGCCTCCCCGGAATCCCCCATTTATTCCGTCTCCCATCATGCCAGCGACAATGGAGTGGCCGACGAATCCTATCAGATACTGCCGCAAAACAGTCACACTTCCGTTTTTCGAGATGACGTGTCCGAAATTATCCCAAGCGAGAACCTTCCAATAATAGCTGCCCGGACCGACCTCACTGATCCGAGCACTCTGGTTTGGGCCTTGATAGACCACGGCGAGGGAAGAGGGGATTATGCCCCACGACAAGGAATAGGTGAGGGAATTGAAGTCAGAATCGACGGCGCTGAAAGAAAATGAGAGGGAGCATGCGGGCGTTTCTTGTGGAATAAAAATGGTATCGCAGGGCTGCGGGATCGTTACCACAAGGCTATCCGGCGGCCGGATAAATCTTACGATAAACGTGTCGGCCCCCATAAGTTCATGGTTATCACGCGCGCCGACAACGCACTGCTCCTGCGTGTTGCCCGCATAGGTCAGAGGATGGCTCCCCATTGCGGTGCTGTCAGTCCAGGCAGTGCCACTGGAGAAATTCCAGAGGTATTTGACAATGGTCCCGTTGGAATCAGATGCCTGGCAGGTAATAATCAGGGTGTCCGTGCTCGAAATCGTGGTATCGTGAAGGGGAGTGAGAATCGGTCCGCCCCTTTTCACCGTTATGAGAGCGGTATCGGGCAGCGAGGCAAGAGAATCGTTGTTGACAGCCGTGACGGTCAGATAATGGGTCCCGGAAGACCCGGCGTCCCAGTTCACGGTAAGGCTGTCGGACAAAACCGCTGCCGGGTGCCCGTCCAGCGTCCAGCAATAGCGGACAATCGTGCCGTTCGAATCGTATCCCGTTGCCTGCAATTTGAGATTGGTGTAGGAATAAATGGCGGTATCGTGCGGGGCAAGGGATACTACCGGACGCCGGAGCAGCACATGAATCGTAACGGTATCGGTATCGGAAACGAAGCCATTATTATCCATTACCGCCAAGCGAACGGTGTGATGCGCATCCGCCTTATCATTAAAGAGCCATCGCACAGAATCGGTTTGGGTCATGAAGGGGAAAGAGTCGATCATCCACTGGAAGGTTTCGATGGTTCCGCAGGAATCGACGGCAACGGCTATAAAAAGTTCGGTATCATTTACCGCGATCGAGGGTGAATCGTGCAGCGTAACCCTGGGCCGCTGCCAGAGGACACGGACATGCAGGGAATCCGGGGCCGAGGTCGTACCTCCCCGGCCGATCGCCTTGACCACGATGCAGCGCTTCCCGGTATCTGTAACGGTAAATACTTCACAAAGAATACTGTCGGCTGAGGTATCGGGAACGGGACGATCATCGACAAACCATATATACCTGATCGGGCCGGCATTCGCGCCTTGCAATGATACCCGAATCCGCAAGGTGTCATTAAGCCACACCGTCGAATCCGCAGCGACGCTGATGAGGAGGGTCTTCCGCGCCGGCGATACGGTATCGCTGCACCGAAACAACAATATAACGCCCGATAGAACGGCCGTTAGTGCTACGGCAATCGCCAGTCGCGGCCTCATCCCTTTTTCCCCAATGCAGCACCACGAAGAACCATAGCGCGCCCCTTTCAATGAACCCAGAGGCGGATAAGACTGTCGAGCTTCGCGGCTATGCGCATCCCGCCTTTATAATTCAAATGGCTGCAATCCAATGCTTCGCTGTCCAAAAAGTCATGATGCCCGTAATTATTGGCATCCCAGAAATGCACATGGCTGTTCTGTTGAGTCAATGAATCGATCCAGGCGACAAGGTTATTGTAGGTTGCTACACTCGGACCATACCGGCCGATAAAAAGGGTATCATTGTACGTGACCGAATCGTACCCTGGATTTTCCGGCATATAGACGAGAATGAGGTGTATGTTGTGGGCGGCCGCAGAGTCGCCGAGTGCCGCAATATAGCCAAGACTGGTCTGGACCGCTGGATCGGTGACATTATAATCTCCGGCGAAATCGAATAGCGGCACGCCCCAACCACCTCCCACGGGGGGACTCAATAAAAACCCCGAGGAATCGAGGCCCGTCCAGCTGACCGATGGCGTGAAAGCGCTGGCCTTTGCCATGACTTGCGAAGGCAACCCGCTTCGATAGAAATTATGCTGCGAATCACTTTGCCATCCCAAGCTTTGCTCAACTCCGTCAAGTTGCGGAAATGTCGTCAATCCGTTCACGTTCAAAAATCCAGGGAAAAGGTCGAACAAGAGAACCTTGAGCCCGGGCCCGGCAAAGGGAAGAAGATACTCCTGCGATAAAACCGCATCGGTTATCGGGGTAGAGGCTACGCTCGCAACATTGAGCGTCCGCTCCGCCATTGCGGAGGGAGTGAAACCGTAATAGATCGGCGAACTGCCGATGGCAATGACGCTCGGCGCCTGCCGAAAATGCCAGAAAAGACGCAACTTCTGGGCGAAGATGTTGCCGCCAGCATTGCACGCCGGCAAATCGTATGCGCCAAACCATGGGAAGGAATCCTGAACTTCGGATACCTGCGTCGGGTCGATCCAGAGTGCGGGGCAGGACAGGTTCTGTCCTGTTGCCACTTGCAAATAAGCCGAATCGGTGTTCCTGATCAAATACACCGCCTCAGTGCTGCCAGAGGCGGGATATGTTATAGCAATTGTGAACAAAGAGTTATTCGACCATCGGGGGTACTCCCACGTTTCAAAGCCAGACGGCTTCTCGAACCATTTTTCCACCTGTTGCGGAGTCAGCAGGAGCAGATTGCAGACCCAGAGAATCTGGTGCAATCCGTACGATTTTCCGACCAGGGTGTTGACCGTCGGGTCCCCGAAATCGAGGAACAACGCCTCGCCGGGTTCCGCAATTGACGGCGACATTTGCAGATTGCAGAGTTGCGGCCGCGCCGAATCGGAGTAGCCGTTATACGGGTAGCAGAAATAGAAAATATTAGTGTCGTATAGGGTATTATACTGTTGCATTTGCAGGTCCACGGCACGCCCGATTTTATAGCCGGTCCCCAGAAACCGGCCATCGCTCGACAGCCCGCCGTGGTACGACCCGAGCGGCGTCATCAAGGTAGGCACGGCGCCGAAGCTACCTCCCTGGAACTGCCGGGAATAGGTCTTTTCGGTATACCATTCCGACTGACTGTTATCCGCTGCGCCGCTTGAATAGATCACGATCGTGTCGACCGACGACGGCGATGCCCAGAAATGCGGAAGGTAGGCGCCCGCGATCCTCACCGGGCTTGATCCCAGTGAATCGAGACGGCGCACCGTCGTGGTGCAAGGAGACGAAGATCCTTCACCGTTCGAACTATAGGCGATAAAATTTCCGTCCGGGGTTATTGATGTTCCAAAAACCGAACTGTCGCGCCCGCATTGCTGAAAATGCAGATCAGGCTGCGAAAGATCGAGATACACGAGGCGGCTGTGACCTACCGCTCCGATCACAAAGGCGATCTTTACCCGGCTGGCGCCAATGAATTCGATTAAATTGGTCTCGTCGCAGGATAACGTAATCGGGAACGTATCTGCCGGTACTATTTTCGGCAGCGACGCTCCCGGCCTGAAGGCGCCGAGAGCAACCCGGAAGCCGATGTCCTCCCCCACATCATCAGGATTGGTCCAATAGGGTCCCTTCCGACAACTCGATCGGAGATATGCAGCGGGGAGTGCGTACGACCCGCCCCGGAGCGGCCTGTATTCGCCTGACGCTTCATATTCCGCCTGCGAGAGCTGCGAGGGGCCGATTGGGTCCGTCACCGCCGTATCGGAGTAATAGTCGAGCCAGTCGTCTACCCACTGAGAAACATTACCGGACATATCGTAGAGACCATTGCCATTTGGCTTCAATTTCCCCACCTTCTGGAGGTACCCGCCGGCATTAGAAGTGTACCAGGCATATTTTACGGCGGCGGATTCCGCCTGCGCTCCGCTCCCCCAGTAATAGTCGGTGGTCGTGCCGGCCCGGCAGGCATACTCCCATTCGGCCTCGGTGGGCAGACGGTATCCGAACCGGTTATAGTTAATGGTAAGATTTTCAAGCACAACCGGGCAAACAGCGGAGGTGCAAATTGCCGCATACGAATAGACGGTATCGTAGTTTTCCACCTTGCTCCGCCGGTTGCAGTACAGAACTGCCTGGTACCAAGTAACGTGCACAACCGGGAAGCTGTCTCCCACGCTAGCGGTTCCGACGGCGTTGCTGGGGTTCGCGCCCATGAGCGTCACATACTCTTCTTGCGTAACGGGGCAGGGGCTCATGTAAAAGTCATGCGCGAAATGAACCGTATGGACCGGTTGCTCATACGGATACGGCAGGGCCATACTGTCCGACGAACCCATGGCAAAGGAATTGCCGTTCGCGTGAATAGGCACCAAGCCCACGGGCGGCTTCGCGAAATAGGCGACCAGCAAGAGGTTTTGCTCGATAGTGATGGTGAGTGGATTCGCATTGCTGAACGACGGTCCTTGCCATCCAACAAAAAAATACCCCGAATCCGGCGCCACCGTAAGGGTAAGGCGGGTTCCAACCCGCTGGAATGTATCGGCAGGGATGCCTTCAACTCGGCCATTCCCCTCAATCGTAACCTTAAAAGTGGCGAAACCGGGATTGAAATGCGGTCCCCTGAGGCATCCGTCGCCGGCCATGAACAGAAGGGCGAAGAAGAGGCACGGCACGATGAGGATCGCACCGGGAGGGGTTGTAATACGCGCTTTCATCGAAGGAGGCTCTTCACGAGTTCCGCCAGACGTCGCACCAGTGACTTTTTGTCAACAACGCGCGACCGCAGCGGCATCGCTCCCAGATGTTCCTTGAATTCCATGACGCCGGTTAACCCGGCACTCGGGTTGCAATCGAACCAACGATACCCTTCCCCTGCCGCATGCCGAATAGCATGTTCGTAGAGCAGATTGTTCGGTCGATGCATGAAAAACTCCGCTCCCCCCGCCCCGTGCCAGGCAACCGCATGACGGTTCCAGTAAAAGCAAAGTATTCCACATGCCGGAACCCCTTTTACCCTTGCAAGCCAAAGCTTTCGTCCGGATGGCGCGCTTTCGTAAATTGCTTTAAACAGCGAGCGCGAATACCCGTCCCCCTTTGCGAGATTGCGCTTCTTCCATCTGGTTCGCGAAGCTTCATATAATTTAAAATAACTCTCCCACTCCTCAAAATGCACCGCTTCGGCGATCGAAACACCGGCCACCGCAGCCTTTTTCACGGCCTTTCGATGCGCGTAATCGAATCGATTCGCCGCAGCCTCAAACCCTTCCGATAGATCGATTGTCTGCGTAAAATCCTCCCGGGCGCAGCATAGTTTTATGGATTTCAGGATCGGATCATAGGGATTTTCGCGCCATACGAGGTCCGGCAGTCTCTGCAAACATCCTGCGAGAAGCCTAGCATGCTCAACAGTCAATGTATCGGCCGACAGCCACCCCCCGAACGTATGAGCCGGCATCGACCAATTGATTTGTACGATGCCTCCGCGATAGCGCCTGGAAGCCATTGGCAGTATGGCAGAGGCGCCGTCGTTGAAGACGATAGTTTCCGGCGCCGGTACCATCAATCCGCCGTTTGCCTGCCCAAAGAGATCGACCCAGCTGGGCGTATGAAAAAAAGTAGCGTAATCACACCTCCGGCATGCGTTTTCCCATTCGTCACGTTCTGCCGGGCGGCGTACAACGATCCGCAGGGAGACAACGGCATTCATGCGGAGCCCTTGGAAGATTGAAGAGGCTCAGCTATGGGGGCCGCGGAACTCTGCCTGCCAACAAGAAGGTCAAGAAGCGAGGAGCCATCCCACCTCCTGATGCTGCGCAGGACTTCAAAACCCCGTTGACCCATGACAGCAAGGTTCATCGTCGAATATGCGGCTATACCAACCGTGATCAGGATGATAAGCTGGACAATAGGCAGCAGGCGTGCGCCACGAAGCCCCCATGAGGTGCCGTAAACAATCGCGGCCATAGCCAGGCTGAGGAGCGTCGGCATCATGAAGCTTCCGAGGTACTCCCGCAGCCGGAGACCAATCGTTGACCGGTAGTAATTCGGGAAACTGATTAAGAGAAAAATAAGGGAGAGCAGTGAATAAGACGCTGCAACCGCACCAACCCCCCGATGCACTACCAGCAGGAATACCGTACCATTCCCGGCAGCGATGATGCAGTTCCAGACAAACCCGACCTGCACCCGCCCCTTGGCGATGATGATCGAACCTGAAAGATTACCGATAATTTTACAAAGTCCCATCAGGGTCAAAAGGCAGATGAGCGGCACGACGCGGTCCCACCCCGGTCCGTACACGATCGGTATAAAAATCCCTCCGGTCGCGCAAAGGCCCAGAAGAAGGGGAAAGGTGCTCAAACTGAGGAGACGCAACGTAGCGAGAATGCCCTCCCGGAGGGCGCTGTCATCATACTGGCTTTTTGCAAACCGTGGAAGCGCAAGAGAACCGAATATCGGGTTGACCAGGCGAAGAGGCGCCACGACCAGTTCATATGCGATTTTATAGTATCCCAAGTCTCTCATGCCGAGAAATCTGCCGATGGTCAAGTAATCGACATTTACGGCCAAATAAGCGACAAGCCGCTCCCCCATCTGAAAAGCGCCGAAACGAAGGATCCCTCTCACTGCGGCAAAATCAAACGTACCGACAGGCCGCAGCAATCGAAAACCAGCCATGAGCTGCGCTATCGATTTGACGCCAGTATAGCCTATTTGGCCCGCAATGTAGGAAAAAACTCCATGGCCGGTCAAGACAAGCAGCACCACGGTCGCGGTCCCGCAGCATCGAGCACCGATCTCAATAACCGCGATGCGCCGGAAGCGCAGCTCCTTCTGAAACTGAAACTGATAGAGACCGCCTATCGGAAAGATGAGGAAACTGAAACCGATCCACCCGATAAATGGCGACAATGGGGAATGTGGTTGAAAATGCACAAGCAGAAAATGACCCGCAAGCCCCAGTCCGAACAGAACTATGCCGAAAAGGACCAGAAGCCAGTAGATCGAGGAAAATGCTCTGTGGGAGAGAGTCTGAAAATGGATGAGCGCGGTACCGGTTCCCAGATCGGCAACCGACCGTATTACACCGAAAATTACTGCAATAAGGGCAATAAGCCCGAGATCAGAGGGCAGGAGCGTTCGTGCCAGCACAAGGATTTCAAGAAATTGCGTCCCGGCAATGATGAGATTGGTCGTAGAGACGTTTGCCGCATCGGCGATGATGCGGCGTTTCATTTTCATGCTCCAACTTCGATCCTTGGCATGCGTAGGAGCCCCTCCGACCGTCAGGGCATGATAATGAATCTACCTCTGCTACTGTTACCGGCTGCCTGAATGGTATAAAAATAGATCCCTGTGACAATACTTGCGGGCGGCGTCCAGGCACATTCGGTACCCGAAGTGCTCTGGCCCACGACCGGTGCGACGGCGACGAGCGTACCCGACAGGGTGTAAATGCAAACCTTGCTTGCTGAGGATAGATTTTCAAAGACTATAGTCTGATGGCGGTGTTTCGAAAAAGGGTTCGGATACACGAAGGGAGCGGCGTTATTTTGCGGGACCATGCTGTATCCGATCGAATAGCGGGAGACACCCTTATCCGTGCCGACCCAGAGGTAGCCATTTTTCCGGTCAATGGCCAAGCTCTGGATATCATTGGAAATCAGTCCCTGCGCGGTACCAATCGTGGTTCGGGCGCCGCTTGTAAGATCATACTGGATAAGGCCGCTATCCGTTGTCCCCAGCCACAGGTAACGGTTATCCTGGAGCGCAAGCGCCTGTATATGAGTCAATGTCGTATCGATCAAGGAATCGGACCCATTATAGGATGCGTTATTCGGTAACAGGCACCGTAGCCCTTGCCGCAATTGGCTATCCGTAGCGGAATAGGTAAAGATACCTGCTGTTGTTGCGAGAAAGGTTAACGAATCCTTGGTCGCCACGGCGTCATTGAAGGTTACGTTTGTGTCCGAATTGAAGCATTTGATGTTAATATTGCTGGTCAACGGGCTTCCGGAATATGAAATGACAAGAAATCTTCCCGATGTGGTATTATAACCTTCCCCAAGGACGATATCATTTGCCGCATCGACGCACATTACGCCGTAATTTCCGCTGTAGTAAGTAGTGTTATAGGGGAAAAGGTAGCGGTAGTGGGCAAGGGCCGGAGTCGTCGCGCTCGCATTAGGTGCATACCGAGGGTCGTAACAGAGAAGGGCGCCGTAACCATTACATAAAGTAGCGAGGCCAGCAGGAGAACCAACATAAGCGTTAAGACACGAAGTACACGATGTAAACCACATGAACCCGGCGGAATCGAGGGAAATCGCATCGCAAACGCCCCAGATACACGACCCCGACGTAAACGCGCCGCCACCGTATGCCAGACAGCTGTTGCAATACTCAAGCCATGAATCCGACGTGCGGTCATACCGCTTCACTTGTCCAACCGGGGTGCCAAACCATATCCGGCCGAACATGTCTTCAGTCGCAGCCTCGATCGCGTCGGGTGGTCCCCCAAAGCCTCCCAAGGAGGGATACCTCGCCGGACTGTAAACCTGCCAGAGGTTATTCCTTAAAACGCTGATCCCCTCCCACCAGGGATTGTATTGAAATACATCCTGTTTGTACGGACACACCCAGGTCAGCCCCTCTTTGTCGACATATACTTTCGTAACATTGGAAAAGGTGGGGCCGACGATCGGGGAATTGACCGTGTCGCTGCCGTCCCAGAAATAGAAGTAGTTGTAGAGTGTCCCGATGAGGCAACGCCGCCTGCCGTTCACCGTATCGGCCATGATGGTGGTGGCATTGCTCGGCAGCGTCATGGCAGCGTTGCCGTCGACCGCAAGCACTCCGTGCGCGGTATCAATCACGGTATTTTCGCTCGGAGCGCAGCTGATTTGGTGGCCATTCAGCATCGCCGTGAGGCTCGGCAGCCCTTGGTAGCCGTTACCGCCGACAATAATCGCAAGCACCGAAAAAGTAAGAGAACTGTCGATTGTCCAGATCGAAGGGTCGAAGAAATTAGCGGTCTGAAGCCCGGAATTGCCGACAAAGAGTTTCGCCAGTCCGCGCACGCATCCCAGAAGGAGGGTATCGCGGTATATAGCCATGGCATATACCTGTGGGCTCGGCATTCCCGGACCGAATCCAGAGGCATTGTTTATGGCATTATGGCTTCCCGTATCGAAAACGCTGCAACCTTTGTTCGATCCGATAATTATGTACCGGCTATATGAGAGAAGGCGGGTAACTTGCCATCCTGCGGTGAAATAGGCGGTATAGGTTTCCTGGTTACCTTGCGTTGATCGTTCATAGAGATACCCCCCATTGGTACCGATCCAGAGCGTATGATTCGAATCTATGCACAAGCTGGTCAGGTTTAAATCGGGAAACTTCGCCGGATCGGTATACAGCGTTCCGCTTTTTGCCAAACAATCGTACCGGTAAAGCCCGCCGCTCGAAGCAACCCACAGCACATTGCCATCAATCGCGAAATCATTAACTTGAAGCACCGATGTATAATTGACAAATTGATTGAATTGAGGAGCAGAAGTTGAGAGAACCGTGCCGGCGAGCGCCAAAAGCAAAAAACCTATGAGCACTGTTTCTCTTTTCAACATGATTCTCTTAAACCGCGATGAAAAAATGATACCCTATGGGTTAAATTATATTGAACACTTCAATAATTATATTAATTTCGCTGCGGAGAGAAAAAATATTGTCCGCGATCCCCGGTCCGCATCGCGGAATACAGAAGCTGTTTCGATGAGATGCATAGTTATGGAGCTGAGGGGGATTGAACCCCTGGCCTCGACATTGCGAACGTCGCGCTCTCCCAGCTGAGCTACAGCCCCATTAGGAAAAATTGTTTTTCAAAATACATCTGGCGAAAATTCGCCGCCCATGATTGCCTGTCACGCCGCTCTATTGCAGTCTTACTCCCCTGCCGGGCGGGGAACGCAACGCCCCGCCGCTCTGGAAAAAGTGCCGGCTCGACATGCTCGGCGTCCCTGTGGAATCGCGCGAAGTGATTGCCGGGGATAGCATCTACCGTATAGGTTTCTTCATCGGGACCGGCAAGGGGCCGCGTTCCTTCAAAGCGGCCAGTACTGCGGGAGAGTTCTTCAAGGGACTCATCATCATGGATGGAAAATTTACCGCCGGGCTCGACTGAGATCCGCCCGGCAAGCTTTTTATGACAACGCACGAAGACATTCTCAAGGGATATTCCCGACTCATGGATTACTGCGATTCTTTCTGGAAGCGAGCGGTCTTGCGTTTCCCGGATCAGTTTGCCTGCGCTGCTGGATGCGGAATCTGCTGCACTCTCTCTTCGGTTAATCATCTCGAAGCCGCGTTCCTTATGAACTATGTTCGTCGGAATCAATTGCGGCTACCAACCCGCGTTTCCGGGAGTACTGCCACGGAAACGGTCGTCTCTTGTCCTTTTTTAGTTGACGACCGGTGCGCTGTTTACCCTGCACGACCGCTCATTTGCCGCACCCATGGGTTACCGCTGAAAAATATGGAGTTCGTACAACGGGCTATGCCGAGCTGCCCGTTCAACTTTCCTACAATGGAAATCACGGAGATCGACGAAGTATTCGCGCTTGACATCGAGCTGATTTCGATGAACCTCGCTCGGCTCAATGCTGCCTGGTGCATGGTTTCAGGGCTGGAGCAATCATCTATGGAGAGAGTTCCGCTTTCCAAACTGGTGACCAAGTAAATATTTGATTTGGCGCTTCGGCTGCATGAAAAGTCGGTCGGTAGTGTCGCCGGTCTCTGCCTTCAATCATGCGGGGCGCGCGTACGCCGCAAGAATGCGATCTATTTCGGCATTCACGGCGTCATTCACGCACCGCCGGTTCTTGTCGGCATCGAACCATGCCAAGGTCCGACGGATTCCTTCACGAAAGGGGATGACAGCCCGGAACCTCGGCGCGAAGGTTTTGATCTTGCTGTTATCGAATATCGCGCTCCAGGTCTTGTCGCCAAGAAGACTCCCCGCGAGCGAAGGCGCCACGCGAGCGATAAAATCTGAGGGAATGTGAACGATGTCGGCTTCCATCCCGAGCGCGTCGGCGATCGTCTCATAAATCTGATTCCAGGTCAGCACTTCGTCCGATGTGATGTGGAAAGCATGACCCACCGCTCGCCCGTTCCCGACAAGTTCAAGAAACCCCCGTCCGAAGTCTTCGGCGTGCGTCACGACCCAGAGGGATGAGCCATCACCATGCACGATAATGGGCAGGCCTCTCTTCAGTCGATCAGCCAGCGTATAGCAACCCCACCCCCCGATGGCAATAGGGAAATTTTGATCATATGTCAATGATGGTCGTACAATAGTAACGGGGAATCCTTCCTCGCGATAGGCCTGCATCAGATGCAATTCGCAGGCGATCTTGTCGCGGGAGTAGTCCCAGTACGGGTTGTAGAGAGGCGTCGATTCCGTGATGACAGGATGGCCGGGTGGCTTCTGATACGCCGAGGCGGAACTGATAAAGATAAACTGCCCGATCCGGCCGCGAAAGAGTTCCAGGTCGCGCTCGATGTCGGCGGAGGTGTAAGCGATCCAGTCCACGACCACATCGAACCGGTTCTCGTGCAGAACCGCCCGCATCTCTTCCGGTCGGTGAATGTCGGCAGTCAGGCGGTGAACGCCTTGGAGTTCAACCGTGCGTAACCCGCGATTAAGCACATAGAGGTCAATGCCTGCGGCTGCCGCTAACCGGCTCACTGCAGTACTGATGAACCCGGTGCCACCAATGAACAGGACTTTCATGACTGGTAACCCCTTTCAGTAAAACTGGGGAAAGAGTTTTTAAATATTTTATTGTATGTCACTCCCCCGTGTTTTTGCATAATCAAGATACATCATCATGATTTGGTTCAAGAAACTCTGTGATTCATTTGTTGGAGGAATAGTGACCCTGTCGGTGTTTGCAGATCCAGGTGCACGGCATCGCTGAGCTGTAAATAATGGCTCACGAAGTGAAAGCGTGCAGGGAAGGCGACAACTTTAGCCGGAGCGCTCAATTCTTTTATTTGTTATAATTATATTCCCTTGCCGCCTCAAAAATATTATCAAGCAACTTCCCGATCATCGGCAGCGGGGTGGAGGAGAATGCCAGCCGGAGGCAGTCGCCCTGGGCAATAACACCTGTTTGGTACTTACGGATGAGGATCCTGCGGATCGCCTCGGCATTGCCCTTCACGATTTTGATGCACATGAAATAGCCGGAGTTGAACGGCAGGGGGGTGAAAAATTCCCGGTACTCCATGTGCCCGGCGATGAGATCGCGCACTTTCTCGTAACGGCTCCTGAGCACCGTGAATTTTTCCGCCTTCTCCCTTTCGTAGGCCTCACTCGTGTACGCGGCAAGGAGAATCGCCTGTCCGAGATTTGAAGCGTTCGAGATGGTGCAGCGGATCGCGCCCGCGAGTTTAGCTTCGAGCGCATTGTAAAGGTCGTTCGAATGCAGCGCCGTGCCGAAGGTAGCGAACCCGACACGGAAGCCCCATACAAAATCCTCCTTGGTCGGGCCGTCGAGCTTGACAGCAAGGATGCGCGGGTGCGCAGAACAGAGCACGCCAAAGATCGATTCGTTCAGGATTCCCGGCTCAAAAACCAAGCCGAAGTACGCGTCGTCAACGATGACGAGGATGGAGTTACCCTCCTCCGCGGCCTCTACGAGCGCCTCACGGATCTTCGCCGCTTCGTCCATGGTAACCGTATATCCGGTCGGATTATTTGGAAAATTAAGGACCACTATGCGCTTGCCGGGCCTTCCTTCAAGGAGCCGCTCACGGAAACCGGCAACATTGAAACCGTTTGCATCGGTAAATGTCGGAAAAAACGCAACCGATGCGCCGCAACCGTTCCTGAAAATTAGCTCATAATTTTCCCAGTGCAGATCGGGCATTATTACGGTATCGCCGCTGTCGATGAAGAGGTAGCCGCAGAGAGAAAGTCCATGGGTAAGCGCACTTGTGACCACGGGCACGCTGATACCCGCCCCGGCAAGAAGCGGGTTTTTGGCTTGAAGCATGGTTTTCCAGATGTTGCGGATTTCAGGCCTGCCCTGGCTCGGCGCATAATTGAAGGCCGCCGTGTCCGGTAGATTGATGAGTGACTTGAGCGAGGCAAGGGCCATGGGCGACCCGGTATCTTCGAGCGCGATACCGATCGTGGCATCGATTTCCGCCCCCTTGGCTTCGGCCGATTGTGAAAGTATGCCTTGGCGGGGGAAAAAAATTCCCTTCCCGCGCGCTGAGAGCAGATCCATGACAAACGGATTTACACCTATTATAATTTCATTTAACTCCCCAGCCTGCGGATCGATCTCCATGCAACCTCCGCCTCACACTCCTCTTGTTGTCGGCACTGCAGCCGGATACCTGTATTGACCCATTGACTTGGTTGAATTGTGCATTTTTCGCGCGATAAAAATACGTCATTGCGGTTTTAAAACAGCAATAAATAGTTGGAAGGTACGTTTTATTCCGTTATTTCGACCGTTAATACGTGGTCTTATTGCCAGCCTTGCTCATCCTCTCCCGAAAATGTATTTTAATAAACTTTTCCAAACTTGGTGTATGCGCGCCTTTCGCGCGAATAGTTGGGCAATTCTATTCTTTCTTCAGCATTTCCGTTCGTCTTTTGAGCCCTCTGGAGGAGACGTTCACGGATTTCGACGAGGTAGTCGATGAAAATCATCCTTTTTCTGCTGGTATTTCCCCTGATCCCAGCGCTGTTCTCCTCTGTTACCGGCAACCAGAAGTTGCGCGGTGGGATCATTCGCCTGAGCTCGGCCGCAATTGCACTCGGGTCGATTTACTGCGCCTGGATATTCATGGGCAAGGACATCACCTTCTTCAGCCTCGAACATGCTTTTATCGAAAAGGGTGTTCTGGCGGGTGAAATTATTCTCTCCCTGTTCTTACTCTACAAATGTAAGGATATCGTTGCAAAAGAATGGTGGATACCATCGCTTATCGTGGTGCAGACCGCCATCATGCTCTTCTGCGATTTCGGCATAAAGCTTCCGAAGGTCGAACATGCCCTCTATATCGATAATTTTTCGGTCATCATGACCCTCATCATCGGCATCATTGGTTCGCTCATCTGCGTCTACTCGGTATCTTATATGAAAGACTACCACCATCATCACACTGGGATGAAGGATCGCCAGCGCAGCTTTTTTTTCATTATGTTCCTCTTTCTTTCAGCCATGTTCGGCGTAGTGTTCGCCAATAATTTAGTGTGGCTCTTCCTCTGCTGGGAGATCACCACCCTCTGCTCGTATCTCATGATCGGCTATCCCAAGACCGAAGAAGCGACGCGGAATGCGTTCCGGGCGCTCGGGCTGAACCTGCTCGGCGGCCTTTCCTTCGTGATCGCAATATTCTACCTCGTGAAAGTGGGTATCGCCGGCCAGAAGACCATCGAGCTCGACCATGTGCTTGCCGGCGCCAAGGTCTTTGCTCTGATCCCGGCGATTCTGATCTCGTTTGCAGGTATCACCAAATCGGCCCAGATGCCGTTTTCATCGTGGCTTCTCGGCGCCATGGTTGCGCCGACTCCGGTGTCCGCTCTACTCCATTCGAGCACCATGGTCAAGGCTGGAGTTTTCATTATCGTTAAATTTGCCCCTGTCCTTGCAGGAACCTTTGGCGGACACATGGTGGCGCTCATCGGGGGAGTGACTTTCCTCATGACCTCGCTCCTCGCCGTCACCCAGAGCAACGCCAAGCGCGTTCTCGCCTACTCGACCATCGCGAACCTGGGCCTCGTGGTCGCCTGCGCCGGCATCGGCACTTACGAAACCATCTGGGCGGCAATTCTGCTCATAATCTTCCATGCGGTTTCAAAGGGGTTGCTCTTCCTTTCGGTGGGAACCATCGAGCACAAGATCGCCTCCCGCGATATCGAAGACATGACCGGTCTCATCGCCCTCTATCCGGGTTTGGGTTTCGTAATGCTGGTCGGCATTCTCGGTATGTTCTTGGCGCCATTTGGCATGCTCATCTCAAAGTGGGCCGCCCTCCAAGCGTTCATTGATGTAAAGCCGCCGATTCTCGCCCTTCTCCTTGCCTTCGGCAGCGCGCCGACGCTTTTCTTCTGGACCAAGTGGATGGGCAAGATCGTGAGTATTCCGCAGGATATCCATAAAGCGCGTAACGGCGTCTCAGGAAACGAGTGGACCGCGCTCGGGCTTCTCGCTGCCCTGACGATGGCCGCCTGCGGCCTGTTTCCGCTCATCGCCTCCACCTTTATCACGCCGTACCTCATCGACAATTTTTCACAGAGAGTCAATCTCGAATCGGGTAATCTCATCATCATGTCAATCATGCTTGCATTCATGATCATCGTTCCCCTCGGCTTCGCGCTGTACCCCAAGAAGTGGCCGCTGACGCCGACCTACCTCAGCGGTGCCAATATTGGCGGCAGCCTTAAATATAGGGGCGCCATGGGCCGGGAGCGTGAGGTGGGAATCCGAAGCTACTATCTTTCGGGGTTCCTGAGCGAAGCAGGTTTGACGAATGTCAGCGTTATCGCCACACTCGTTCTCATTGTTGCCATGTTTGTGACGATTCTCCTTCCGCAGGTATAAGAAGAGGGCAGATGATGGATACAAAAATATTAATGGACCAGATACTCGGGGGTATTGGCTACCTTCTCCTGGCGCCCGTTCTCGGCGGCCTTCTGGCCGGGTTCGACCGCATCGTAACCGCGCGCATGCAGTCGCGAAAGGGCCCGCCGCTCTTCCAGCCGTTCTACGACCTTTTCAAACTCTGCGAAAAACGCGGCTCGGTGGTCAACCAGTTTCAGAACCTGTACATGCTCTGCTTTCTCATCTTCATCATCATTACCGGCCTGATCTTTTTTACCGGCGGCAACCTGCTGCTTACGATTTTCGCCCTGACCGTGGCGAGCGTGTTTCTGATTCTCGGCGCTTTCTCAACCAACTCTCCCTACAGCACGATCGGCGCCGACCGGGAGCTCTTACAGATGATGGCCTACGAACCCATGATGCTTATCGCAGCCATGGGCATGTATCTGGTGACCAGGAGTTTCAACGTCCGCGACATTATCGCCGATCCATTTCCTCTTGTCTATAGTCTGCCGTTCATCTTCATCGGGTTTGTTTTTATCCTGACCATCAAACTGCGGAAGTCACCGTTCGATCTCTCCTCCTCGCACCATGGTCATCAGGAAATTGTCAAGGGGATAACGACTGAGTTCTCGGGACCCGCGCTCGCGCTGTTCGAAATCGCGCACTGGTACGAAAATATCCTGCTCCTTGGATTCGTCTATCTTTTCTTCGCGGCCTTCAACCCGGTGGTCGCGGTATTCTTAACTATTGCGACTTATATTTTTGAAATATTCATCGATAACGCATGTGCGCGACTTACCTGGCGGTTTACGGTCAAATCATCATGGCTCGTTGCGGGCGTGCTCGGAGGAGTGAACCTCCTGGCGGCAGCGTATCTCCTATTGTAGAGGTGAACAATGAGTTTCATTACAAAATCTCCCTGGATTCTGCACTACGACGGATCTAGCTGCAACGGCTGCGACATCGAAATCCTCGCCTGTCTCACGCCACTCTACGATATTGAAAGATTCGGCATCATTAATACCGGGAACCCGAAGCATGCGGATGTATTTCTCATCACGGGCGCCATCAACGAGCAGAATGAACCGGTGGTAAAAAACCTCTACGCCCAGATGCCCGATCCCAAAGTCGTTGTCGCACTCGGCATCTGTGCCACGAGCGGCAACTTTTTCAGAGAGTGTTACAATATCAAGGGCGGCGTGGACAAGGTGCTGCCGGTCGATGTCTATGTGCCAGGTTGCGCCGTGCGGCCCGAGGCGATCATCGATGGCATTGTTCAGGCACTCGGTATTCTCGAAGAGAAACGCGCAGCGCTTAAAAAACTGTCGTCGAAATCGGCGGCGTAAGGAGCACCTATGAGCATGATCGAAACGCAACCCATTACGGTCATCGACCGCAGCGAACTTCCGATAAAAGCAAAGGAACTGTCCGGGGAAGGATACCGGCTGGTCCAGATCTGCGCGACAACCGGCGACGAAACGCTTGAGGTCACCTACAGTTTCGACCGCGAGTATTCGCTCACCAATCTGCGCACGATCCTGCAGAAGAGTGATCCGGTCATACCGAGCATCACGGGATCGTACCTTGCGGCATTTACCTATGAAAATGAGCTGCAGGACCTTTTCGGCATCCGGGTAACCGACCTGGCGATCAATTACAACGGCAACTTCTATCTCACGGCGATCAAAACGCCCTTTTTACAGAAAAAATCATCGGGGGCGGCATAAGACCCATGGGAACACGAACAATTATTCCGTTTGGACCGCAGCACCCGGTGCTGCCCGAGCCCATTCATCTTGACCTTGTGCTCGAAGACGAAAAGGTCGTCGAAGCCCTCCCTTCGGTAGGATTCGTCCATCGCGGCCTGGAGAGACTTGCTGAGGTCAAAGATTTTCACGAACTGGTTTACGTCGCTGAACGTATCTGCGGCATTTGCAGCTTCATCCACAGCCAAGGCTACTGCCAGGGCGTCGAAACGCTGCTCAATGTCGAGGTGCCGCCACGGGCAAAATACCTGCGTACTATCTGGGCCGAACTTTCGAGGATCCACAGCCACCTGCTCTGGCTCGGGCTCTTTGCCGACGCCTTCGGTTTCGAAAGTTTGTTCATGCACTGCTGGCGCGTTCGCGAAAAAATCGTTGACATCATTGAAGCAACGGCGGGAGGCCGCGTGATTTTCGGCTCGTGCAAAGTGGGCGGCGTACGCCGTGATATCCCGAACGTAACACTCCGGGAAACAAAAACTGAACTGGCGCTTATCGAAGCACAGTACAACGAGTTGAAGCAGACTTTCCTGCACGACAATTCTGTCAAACGTCGCACCGTTGGCGTCGGCACGCTTTCCAAAGAGCAGGCGTATGCACTCGGCGCGGTCGGCCCGACTCTCCGCGGTAGCGGCGTGGTCTCGGATATGCGCATGCTCGGCTATGCCGCCTACAAGGATCTGAACTGGGAGCCGGTGGTAGAAAGGGGCGGCGACTGCTACGCGCGCACCATTGTGCGCATACGTGAAGTCAACATGTCCTTCGACATCATCCGTCAGGCAATCGACAAAATCCCGGAAGGCCCGGTGGATGTCAAGGTGACCGGCAACCCGGCCGGCGAGTTCTTTTCGCGACTCGAACAACCGCGCGGTGAAGTGATCTACTACGTCAAGGGTAACAACACAAGATTTCTCGAACGGTTCAGAATCAGGACGCCCACTTTCGCCAACATAGCGCCGATGGTCGTCATGCTCAAGGGGTGCGAACTTCCGGATGTCCCGGTGATTGTCCTCACCATCGACCCCTGCATCAGTTGTACGGAGCGTTAACAATGGGAAACTTCTTAATTTCAAAGATCATCGTGCGCAGCGCGCTCTCACGATTCGCCACACGTCTTTACCCCTTTGAAAAACGTGAGCCGTTTTCCGCCACCCGCGGCCACATCGAGAACGAGATCACCCTCTGCATCATGTGCGGCATCTGCCAGAAGAAATGCCCCACCCATGCGATCACGGTGGCCCGTGCCGAACGTAACTGGGCGATCGAACCCATGAAGTGCATTCAGTGCGGCGAGTGCGTGACGGTTTGCCCGGTCAAGTGCCTTTCCATGGCTAAGACATACTCGGCGGCAAGCCCGACAAAAGAGACCATTCTCCTGCATCAGGAGACACCGCCGCCCAAGACGGGCGCGGTGAAGAAGGAAAATGCATAGCTGATAGATAATTGCGGTGAGACTGGGCACCGCGGTCCTCTCTCCGCACTTCAAATAATCGATGCCAGATATTTCTCAACCTTCGTAAATGTTCACTCCGGCGTGATGAATCTCCATGCCTGATCCACGCGCAAAACAGAAATTCGACCGGAATACGGTCTGTGACCGCTGCTATCGGCCGAAGACCGGATGCTTCTGCGAGAGGGTAACCGCTCTCGATAACCGAACCAAAGTCGTCATTCTCCAACACCCGCAAGAGCAGCTTAAAGTACTCAACTCTGCCCGGCTCGCTCATTTGCTGCTGAAAAACAGCCAGGTCTTAGTGGGCCTCTCGTGGCCAAATTTTAAAAAGGTCGCCGGGCCTCAGGAAAATCCATCGGAGTGGGGGGTGCTTTATCTCAAGCCCGATGCAGGCATTTATGGAAATCGCGCCTCTGCTCCATTAACCGTCTTCAACCGTAACAAACAGCCGCTCGAAGACACTCTCTTGCGCGGGATCATTGCCCTGGACGGCACATGGAAGCAGTCAAAAGCACTCTGGTGGCGAAATGCATGGCTCCTGAAACTCAACCGTATCAGCTTGAACCCCGATCACCCTTCGCTGCGGCCGCAGGTAAAGAGTGAGGAGTTATCGACCATTGAGGCAATCTCGTTTGTTCTGAAACATCTTGGGGAAAGAAAAGGCATAAGCGAGGCGCTCTATAAATCCTACAATGAATTAATCATAGGAGAATTTGAGAGCGCCTGCTTTGACACAAGGACTTCTTAACGGTCGAGGAACTATCGGATAATAATTACCCGCCCGTAATGATCTATCCAGTGCCCCCGAACCCAGACATACCCGAAACGCCACCAGCTCCATCGCCAGTGCCCCGGAACCCATACGGCATCATGATAAGGGCGACCGGGCATGACCACTACCTCCCCGGCCGGGGGACGCATGGGAGCGGTCACGATACAGCTGGTTGACGAAAGCATCACTGCCGCGATCAGAAGCAAAAACAGTTTGCGCATAACAGATCCTTTTGGGAGAACCCCTTTTATAGTGAATTAAACGGATATTACTGATAATTATAAATTATGACGGGTTCTAAGTCGAATCCTATATGGTATGGCAATTAACCCGCCTGGTTTGCCGTTCCAGATTTCTTGGGCAGAGGCGATGTTGAGGTTCAATCGACCTGTACCCCGCCCTTGCGCCGCCCTGAAATACGATATCGCAGGATGAGCGAGTTCCGCTGCCGGTTGTATTTCTTCTGCCGCTCGGCAGGAAGATCCGTGATCTTTGCCGGCACAAATCCGAGCTGCGAAAACCAGTCCGACGTCTGGGTGGTGAGGACGAACAGGGCGCGGAGCTTCTTTATCGCTGCCTGCTCTATGAAGTAGGAGACCAGGCGACGGCCAATACCGAGGTTCGTATAGGTCTCGTCGACCACTATGCCGGCAATTTCGCCCTGCCGATCCGGAAAGACGTGAAGCGCGGCGCAGGCATGGACAGTGCCGTCAACCTCATACACCGCATAATCGGCCAACCGCTCTTCGAGGTCGCTCTCGGTCCGCGGAACAAGCGCTCCTTCGTCAATGGCCGGTTGCATCACCCGCAGCATCTCCGGGATATCGGCGATGACCATGGGCCTGATGTTATCATGGCGATCGGCATAAATCATGGTGCCGAAACCGCGATTCGAGAAAATCTCCTTGAGCAGCATGCCTTCTACCCGACCATCGATCACATGCACCCGCTGGACGCCGCTTTTACAGGCGCGGTAGGCGTGACCTACAAGGTCAAGCTGTTCGTCGTAATGCTTGGTGACGTTCAAGTCTAACAAGACACCTGCCTGGGCGGTTTTAAGCTGAGAAACGACGCCGTCGCTCGTCAGGTAAACGTCTTCGGGTATCTTATAAGCGCCTGCCATGATGCCGAGCCGATCCAGGATAAAGAAAAGCTTTGGGGCATTCATTTCCACGCTCACGGCAAAGGCGATCTCGTTCGATGAGCAGTTGTAAGGCTTGCCCGTGGCGCTCCAACCAATGGTAGGAATGATGGGAATCAGGCCATCGAGGACCACCTTGCGCAGAATATCGACCTGTACCTTTTCCACGAGCCCGGAGCTCTGGAAATCGATACCGTTCCGCACGCCGATACCTTTGGCGCGCACCCAGTTCCCGATCACGCCGTGCGCCCCGTTTTCGGCCAGCATGGTAATGATCTTGTTTGACACGTCGAAAGCGGCCATCTTGATAAGAGGAATAGCCTCGGGCGGCGAGATCCGCACGCCAGCCACGCTCGAACACCGGATATTATAGGTATCAAGGACCTGGTCGATCCGTACCCGTGCACCCGGCACGAGGATGACGTTGATCCCCATCCGGTGCAGCAGCACCACATCCCGGATGAGGAGCGGAAAGAGCGGGTGCTCAATGAGCGTGCTCTCGATCTTGATAACGAACAGGCAGCCCTTGAACTGATTGATATAACCGAACGCCTGCCGGATGATCTCCACCTGCTCCTTTAATATCAGTTTGTCCATTTGTTGCAATCCTTTGAGGCACACGATCCGTATTACGCAACACCGCAACGACCTGGAATAAAATAAATTCCGCGAATTACTAAACGGTTCCGCAGAAATATCATATTGAAAACCGTCCCTGGTGAACTTATCGAACCATGAACGGAATTAATTTGGATATATTCCTCTGCCTGGTCAATGAGCAAATCTCCATCCGGGGAAATGGGTTGGTGCGGTTCCGAATTTTCCGATCAGGAAAGGTGATGAAGGGCATGTTTCCCTGCCAGCACGGGGCGGAGCGCATCCCTTACCGAAGCCAGCGAAGTGTATGAATGGATCGAGTAGTACTGGTACCACCCGCAGTTGCGGTCGCAGCCACACATGAGGCGACGCGCTTCGGCCGCCTGAGCGGTTTTAAGCCACTCCGCAAGGCGGACCGTCCGCAGGTCGGGACCTTTTCGATTAAGAATATGGCATGGGTAGTAGAGACGGCCGTCCGGCGCGATGATTACGGTTGCCGACGAACAGCGTCCCATGCGCCAGGCATCGAAATAACCCATGGGCGTATGGATCGTATCGGGGAAACGGATGCGCAGCTCGCGGAGTTTTCGTTCGAGCGCACCCATATCCGGCGCCATATCGTCGGTGCCGTCCATGTGGGCAGCCGGGATTACCACGATATTCGCGCCGAGCGCGTGGCAAGTCGCCACCTTTGCATCGAGTTTTTCCACGGTATCAACCGTCGCCACGGTCTGCACCGACACTTGGAGCGGCAGTTTCACGAGCTGAGGCAGCGCGTCGAACAGTTCGAGGTTGTCGTGCCCCTCATCGATCGAGATATGCAGGAAATCGATAAAACGTGCGTACTCGCTCAGGGGATAATCGAACAGATTCCGCACGCTCGTGGTAAAAAGCAGGTAAAAAGAGCACTCGTGCCGTGCATATTCGAGCAGTTCGCCGATGTCACTGCGCAGGAGCGGCTCCCCGCCTTCGAAACTCGTCATGAGCACCGATGATCGCGACAGATTGCGCAGAATCGCCTTGATATCCTCCGTCGGCAGGTCCGTCGCCGGCGTCTGCTTTACATTGCAGAATTGGCAGCCGAAGTGGCACCGCGAGGTAATCTTGAACGAGGCGTAAAAAGGATTCACCGCCTCCTGTTTCCAGGCGTTCTCGATGAGACCTTTTATCGTCGGGAGATATCCCGTAAGAGGTAAAATTCTCATATGCGTGTAAAAAATAATTGAAATCGAGATGTCACGATATTTAACCAGGGACACGGAAGGCAGTCACTGTCGATGATTTTTGTCGGAACCGAGGAAGAATTTTCTCCCCTTAAATTATCTTTTTTGCCTGATTATAGGGTATTTTAACAACGGTTAATTCTATTTTTTCGTCCCACCAGTCCGGAGTCCAATCCATGTCCTTGTCCGCCGGCATCATCGGCCTTCCCAATGTCGGGAAATCCACCCTCTTCAACGCTCTCTGCTCGGGTAATGCGGCCATGGAGAACTACCCTTTTTGCACGATCGACCCGAACCACGGCATGGCAGCCGTTCCCGATGACCGGCTGAAGCGAATTGCCGGACATATCACGACGGCCAGAATCGTTCCGGCGTTTCTCGAACTTATCGACATCGCAGGCCTTGTCAAAGGTGCATCACAGGGCGCCGGACTTGGCAACCAGTTTCTCGGGCATATCAAGGATGTTGATGCGGTGGTTCACGTGGTGCGCTGCTTCGAAGACGGTGACGTGGTGCATGTGGACGGCTCCGTAGATCCGCTGCGCGATGCGGGCACGATCGAAATCGAGCTTCTACTCAAAGACCTCGACACCGCGACAAGCGGCGTCGAGCGTATCGCAAAGGCCGCTAAATCGGGAGAGAAAGAACTTAAAGCTAGGCTTGAAATTTATGAACTGGTGCGTGACGGCCTCGCGAAGGGAACCCCGGTACGCAAAATGGCGATTGACGAAGATGCGCTCGCGGCAATCGCCGGGATGCACCTCATCACGGCCAAGCCCATGCTCTATGTAGGCAATGTGTCGGAAACCGATCTTTCGCCTGAAGCGAAATTACCTCATGTCAAATCGCTACGGAAATTTACAGCCGACCGCGGCATTCCCTTCGTTCCGATCTGCGCCCGGATTGAAGCGGAATTGGGCGAGCTTGCCGAAGATGAACGAGGCGAATTTCTCGCTTCACTCGGCCTGGCGGAGAGCGGTCTTGCACGGCTCGCCCGTGAGATTTATGCGCTCCTCGGGCTGCAAAGCTTTTTCACCTGGAACGAGAAGGAACTCCATGCTTGGACCCTGACAAAAGGATCGACCGCCCCGCAGGCTGCGGGCGCCATTCACTCCGATTTCGAGAAGGGATTTGTCCGGGCCGATGTTTATTCGGTCGAAGAACTTGAGACCTTCCACACCGAACCGGCGTTGCGAGCCGCGGGAAAGATACGCTCCGAGGGACGCGACTACGTGGTAAAGGACGGAGAAATTCTGTTCTTTAAATTTACCCCTTAAGAGGCCCTTCCGGAAGATCTCGCCGTTTATTGTGCTATTTACATCAAAGAAGGAACCTTGTATGCCCGTTATTTTAAAAACAGCCGGCTTGCTCATCCTTTCCAACACCTTCATGACCTTTGCGTGGTATGCACATCTGCGGAATCTATCCGGCAGAAAGTGGTATATTGCCGCCTTGGCCAGCTGGGGCATTGCCTTTTTCGAATACATGCTGCAAGTCCCGGCCAACCGCATCGGCTATACGCAACTGAACCTCGGGCAACTCAAGATTCTGCAGGAAGTTATTACTCTTTCGGTATTCGTGCCGTTCGCATTCTTTTACATGCAGCAGCCGCTGAAGCTCAACTACCTCTGGGCCGGGATCTGCATGGTGGGAGCGGTTTATTTTGTTTTCAGGGGATAACGGCTTCTACGATCGCTTTTCGACGGCACTGGTGTCCCCTGCCAGGCGCACCACCAATAGAGAGGGGCGATTGACTTCAATCGCCCCTGGAAACCAGAATCATCCCGGCACGGAAAGACATCCCCAACAGGAGGGGTGTACTTTAACCGCCGCTACCGGGTAATGGTTATTGCCAGATCGCGTGATAACCCTTCCGCCCTGAAACGTAGCAGATATCGGCCCGAAGGGAGAACCATTTCATTGAGCGGGAGACGGTAGCTCCCCGCAGTCTGCAGATACCCGAGTGAGAGCACTTTCTTGCCAAGAATATCGAAGATATTTATTTCCACCTGCCCCTGCGCCTTCAGACTATAGGACAGCGCACCATGGGCAAAGTTGACGATACTGGATTGCACTTCGTTGCCGACGGTCGGAAGAACAGCGGTGGTCGTGGTGAACGATTGGATGGCTGACCATGCGCTGGTCCCGTCCGCATTGCCCGCATTGACCCGCCAGTAGTGAACGGGCCCCGAACTGTTGACAACTTCAGCGGACGATGTCGCTCCGCTCTGATTGAGAACGAAGGTTGCGAAGGTTGAGCCAGTCGATACCTGCACCGTATACGTAGTAGCTCCGGTAATCAATCCCCATGAAAGTGTGACGGTTGCGTTCGGCGCAAATGCGGCGCCATTTGCAGGTGAGGTCGGTGTCGGCGCTGCGGGCACCGCCGGCACGGTTGTAAAGCTCCATACGGTCGACCATGCTCCGGTGCCGCCCCCATTCGTCGCAGCAGCCCGCCAATAGTAACTTGTCGCATTAATAAGTCCGGATGCCGCAATGGAGGTGGGTATCAGGGCTTGCCCGATTAATACATTTGATGAAAAATTAGAGACGGTCGATAGTTGGAATTCATACGTCGAAGCCCCGGAAACAGTGCTCCAGCCGAGAGTGAGATTTACCGGCTGATTGGAAGCCCCGTTCGGCGGCGAGGAAAGGGTCGGCGCTCCCGGCACTGCCACAATCGTCGTAAAGCTCCAGGCGCTCGACCAGGTGCTCGTACCGCCCGCATTCGTTGCATTGACACGCCAATAATAGGTTATGCTGTTGGATAGACCGCTCATTGCGGCGGATGCCGCGACAAGGCCGCTCTGATTCGATACCATGGATGCAAAGGT
>Ga0181538_10001493_pt1 | contig 26297 bp, 28 predicted proteins | sample PEATcosm2014_Bin_40_FD_119773 | JGI IMG/M metagenome (GOLD analysis project Ga0181538, IMG submission 119773) | Peatland microbial communities from MTU Mesocosm Facility, Houghton, MI, USA - PEATcosm2014_Bin23_30_metaG | ecosystem: Environmental > Terrestrial > Soil > Wetlands > Peat | place... | reverse complement strand
ATCGTCATAACCTACACCCATAACCGCGTGTCCGCCAACAACTTGCTCGCCGGACTTCGGGAGTGTGGCGTGGCCGGTCCGCGCCACTTCTGCGCTTTCAAATCCTTCATACACGGTAAAACCGAAGATAAACGGGTAGCCGGAAGCAAGGCAGCCCCTGAGCTGGCTTAATGTTTGTGTCACGCGCTGATACAGGACCACGATGTATTTCAGGGCGTCGGCGTAGCACTTCGCTGGCGGTTTGGTCCTGAACCTGGCGATGACGTAGGGCCATTCGGTTTCCGGGCAGTCTCCCTGTTTGCCGACGCATTTGATGCCGTCACGGATTTGCGCTCCACTGTCGGAATCAATCGTGTGTTCGATGGTGCGTTCGTTGTAATAAATGAACAGGCGCGACGGCGTGAAAATCTGCGCCAGCTTCTGTTTCATCCGGTCGAATTGAATGGCGGCGGCGATGGCATTGGCGGTGCAACTGCCGAGCTGGCCCTGGTCGTAAACCGGCGGGCATTGCGGGCGCAGGTCAACTTTGACCGGCGGCGCGGCGGCCAACTCGGCGGGCGCGCCATAGAGCTGGTCGCGATGATCCGGCAGATCCGGAAGCCAGCCATAACGAACAGTCTTGAAGGTCATAAGTTTTCCGTTTTATTACAGACAACTCATTGCCTTCCAATTATTAAAATTCGCAACCCATGTCTACAAGAAAAAGCAAGGCCGGTTTTGCGCTGCCGCACTTAAAACTTTACAGATCCGGCGCGAGTTCGCAGAGTGTGCTGGTGATTAAAAGTGGTCCAAACGTTCAGCCCACACAACCGTCTTCGGCTGCCCGGCGGCAAACGGGTCTGGCTGGGGATTTGGATACCGCCATTCTGCGGGCGCAGGAAAATTTGCTCGGTTTGCAGCGTCCAGAAGGCTACTGGGTGGGCGAGTTGATGGTGGATTCCACGCTCGTGACCGACACGGTGGTGTATCATCATTGGGCCGGCAAGGTGGACCCCGAATGGCAGCGCAAAGCGGTCAATCACATCTTTTCGATGCAATTGCCCGACGGCGGCTGGAACATCTACCACGGCGGGCCGTCGGAGGTGACCGCCACCATCAAAGCCTATCTCGCCCTCAAACTGGCCGGTGTGCGCGTCACCGACGGGCGCATGTTGCGCGCCCGCGAAGTGGCTTTACGGCTTGGCGGTGTGCCGCGGATGAACACATTTTCCAAGCTTTACCTTGCGTTGATCGGCCTGTTCCCGTGGGAATTTGTCCCGACCATCCCCTGCGAAGTGATGCTCATCGGCAAATGGTTTCATGTGAATTTCTGGGAGATGAGCAACTGGTCGCGCGCCATGCTCGTGCCGCTGGCCATCATCAACCATTTCAAACCCACCCGCCCGGTGGATGTGGATTTGGACGAACTTTACCCCGAAGGCTATCACGAGCGCGACCTCGCCCTCGCGCCCGACCCGGACAATCTTTCCTGGCGGAACTTTTTCCTCTGGCTCGACCGTCTGCACAAATTTGCCGAGTGGTTTGCCGAGCATAAAATCCATCCATTCCGCAAACGCGCCCTCAAAAACGCCGAACGCTGGATGCTCGACCGCTTTGAAGGTTCGGACGGACTGGCTGCAATTTTCCCGGCGATGCTCAACTCGCTCATCGCCCTCAAGGTGCTCGGTTATCCCGATGATCATCCGGAGGTCCTCCGCGCCGAACGAGAGCTAAAGAAGCTCGAACACGAGACGGAACATGACGTGCGCATCGAGCCGTGCTTCTCGCCGGTCTGGGACACTGCCATTGTCGCCATCTGCCTGCACGAATCCGGCATTTCGGAAGATCATCCGTCACTCAAACGCGCCGCTGAATGGCTGATGGACCGCGAGATTCGCTTTTACGGCGACTGGATTCACAAGAACGACGCGAAGGTCGAGCCGAGCGGCTGGGTCTTTGAATACAACAACAAGTGGAACCCCGACGTGGATGACACGGCGATGGTGCTGCTGGCGTTGCGGAAAATCCCGACGGACAATCCTGCCAAACGCGACGAATGTTTTGAGCGCGGCCTGAAATGGATGATGACCTTTCAGTGCAAGGACGGCGGCTGGGCGTCGTTCGACAAGGACTGCACGAAAAACATCCTGGAAAAGGTGCCGTTCGCCGACCACAACGCCATGCTCGACCCCGAATGCGCCGACATCACCGCGCGCATCCTGGAATTACTCGGCTACGAAGGCTGGAGCGCGAGTCATCATCAAATCCGCGATGCGCTCGACTTTATCCGCTCGCATCAGGAACCCGACGGTTCCTGGTATGGCCGCTGGGGCGTGAATTACATTTATGGCACATGGCAGGTGTTGCGCGGAATGCGCGCGATGAACCTGGACATGAGCCAGCCGTGGCTGCTCAAGGCGCGCGCCTGGCTCGAAAGTGTCAAGCACGAGGACGGCGGCTGGGGCGAGCGTTGCAACACCTACGACGACCCAGTGTTCAAGGGCCAGGGACCGAGCACCGCGTCCCAGACTGCCTGGGCGGTCATGGGTCTGTGCGCGTTTGACGACCCGGAAATCCCCGCGCTCAAACGCGGCATCGAGTATTTGATCCGCACACAAAATCCCGACGGCTCGTGGACGGAAGAGGAAACGACCGGCACCGGTTTCCCGAAAGTATTTTATTTGAAATACGACATGTATCGAAATGCCTGGCCGCTGCTGGCGTTTGCCACGTATCAAAATATTATCAAACGCGCCAGCAACCGGGAAAAAGGCGATGTGGATGGCCGGTCGCACCCGCGCATGGAACTTTCGCCCCAAGTCGTGAAGAACGCCGGCCATGCTTGAGCAAACCGTCCAGATTGTTTCCAACAAGCGCGATACCGATTCTTATTTCCGTCTCGTGCTGCGCGCGCCAAAAATCGCGCCGCAAATTCAGCCCGGACAATTTGCCCACGTCCGCGTGTCGCCGATGAAGGATGCCTTGCTGCGACGTCCATTCAGTATTTTCCAGGTCACAGGCGACACGTTTTCCATCCTCTACAAAACCGTCGGCAAGGGTACCGACGCGCTCGCCCGGATGGGTCCTGGCGAAGAGCTCAGCGTGATTGCGCCTCTCGGTCACGGATTTACCGTGCCCAAGCGCGGCAGCGAAATTCCCCTGCTCGTCGCGGGTGGTTACGGCATGGCGGCGATGTATCTGCTGGCCCAACGTTCGCCGCAGAAAGGCATCGTCTTCGTAGGCGGCCGGCGGCGTGTGGACATCTTGTGTGAAAAGGAATTTCGCGCACTCGGTTGGGACGTCCGTGTAACCACCGAAGACGGCAGTCAGGGTGAAAAGGGACTGGTCACGCAGCCTCTACTCGCTGAACTGCGTAGGAGCCGAGGTAACGAGGCTCAAATCAAACTCCGAACTCCGAACTCCGAACTCCGAACTTCCAAGCTGTTTGCCTGCGGCCCAACGGGAATGTTGAAGGCGGTTGGGAAAATCGCCGAAGAATTCAATGTGCCGGCGGAACTTTCGATGGACGAACACATGTGCTGCGGCGTCGGCGTCTGCCTGACGTGCGTGATTCCGGTCAAAACCGGCGACGGTTGGGAATACCAACGCACCTGCACCGAAGGGCCGGTGTTTGATGCGCGGCAAATCGTATGGGGAGTGGGAAAATGAAATTTCAGATGCAGAACCATCGAACACTGAACATTCAACGCCGAACGCTCAAGGGAACTCCACCGTGCCGTCCCTTCGATGTTGGATGTTTGTTTTGCAGACGGGAGGTACGCTCATGAACCTCTCCGTCAAAATCGGCAGACTGACGCTGCAAAACCCGGTGATGGTTGCCTCCGGCACGTTCGGTTACGGCGTCGAATATGCACAATTCCTCGACCTGAACCAGCTGGGAGCCGTGGTGGTGAAAGGCATCCGGCTGCACCCTGTCCGTGGCAATCCCACACCGCGCACGGTGGAAGTCGCCAGTGGCTTGATCAACGCCATCGGCCTGCAAGGGCCGGGCGTGGACGGGTTCATCAAAAAATACTGGCCGTTCCTCAAGACCTTGAAGGTGCCGACCATCATCAACATCTGGGGCACCACAATCGAGGAATACGCTGAAGTGGCGCGGCGGTTCGACGCGCTCGGCGGTGTCGGTGCGCTGGAACTCAACGTCTCCTGCCCCAACATCAAAGAAGGCGGCGCGCAGTTCGGGACCGATGTAAAATTGCTGGCGCAAGTTGTGGCTGCGTGCCGGAAGGTGACGAAACTGCCGCTGATTACCAAGATGAGTCCGAACGTCGTCAGCATCGCGCCTTATGCCAGGGCGGCGGAGGCCGCAGGCAGCGACGCGCTTGCCATCACGAACAGTTATCCGGCGATGGCGATTGACCTCGAGACGCGCAAGCCGAAGCTGGCGAACGTCACCGGCGGCCTCACCGGCCCGTGCATCAAGCCGATTGCGATCAAGCTGGTCTGGGAAGCGGCGCAGGCGGTGAAGATTCCCATCATCGGCATGGGTGGTATCCAGAACGCGGCGGACGCGATTGAATTCATGATGGCCGGAGCGACGGCGGTAGCGGTGGGCACGGCAAATTTCTATGAACCGCAGACGGCGTTGCAGGTGATTGCCGGCATCCGTGAGTTCATGAAAAACCACGGCCTGAAGGATGTGAAAGCAATTACGGGTAGTGTGTCGGTGAAAACGTAAATTACGATTTGCGATATACGATTTACGCGCCGCTTCCGATTTTCAAATCGCTCGTAAATCGTATATCGTAAATCCTGAATCTGAAATGTTCGAACATCGCTCAAAACCGTTGCTGCCACGCAGGGACTATTATCGGCGCATCGCGCGACACGCGGCGCTTGGATTTTCGGTCATCGCTATTGCCCTCGGCGTCGGCATGACCGGCTATCACTTTTTTGAAAAACTGCCGTGGATTGACGCGTTCGTCAACGCCGCCATGATTCTTTCCGGCATGGGTCCGGTCGCCACGCTGCAAACCGACGGCGGCAAGATCTTCGCGGGCTGCTATGCGCTTTTCAGCGGCCTCGCCTTGATTGCTATTCTGGGCATCATCTTTGCGCCGGTCATTCACCGTTCGCTGCACAAGTTTCATCTGGAGGATGAAGGCCGTCTTAAAAAAGACAAATCATCCTAAAACTGTTTTGCGCCTCACTCGTGGCGCGTTATGCTTCGGTCATCAGACGCCATGAAATATCTGCCATCAGGTTCCCGTTATCAGGCTATGCGCTACAATCGAAGTGGTCGCAGCGGTCTCAAGCTTCCCGCCATTTCACTCGGGCTGTGGCATAACTTTGGCGGCGTTGACATCTTCGAAAACAGCCGGAAGATGGTGCGCCGCGCGTTCGATTTGGGCATCACGCATTTCGACCTGGCCAACAACTATGGACCGCCGCCCGGTTCGGCAGAGGAACATTTCGGGCGCATTTTCCGCAACGATTTGAAACCTTACCGCGACGAATTGATCATTTCCACCAAGGCGGGCTATTTGATGTGGCCGGGGCCTTACGGCGAATGGGGTTCGCGCAAATATCTGGTCGCCAGCCTCGACCAGAGTTTGAAGCGCCTGAAAGTGGATTACGTGGACATTTTTTATTCCCATCGGCCCGACCCCGACACGCCCTTGGAGGAAACGATGGGCGCGCTGGATTACATCGTGCGCAGTGGGCGGGCGTTATACGCGGGTATTTCCAATTATCAGCCGGAGCCGGCCCGTCGGGCTGCGCAAATTCTTCGCGCACTCGGCACGCCGTGCCTCATTCACCAGGCCTCCTACAGCATGTTCAACCGCTGGATTGAAGGCGGCCTGCTGGAGACGCTCGCACAGGAAGGCATTGGCTGCATTGTCTTCTCGCCGCTGGCGCAGGGGTTGTTGACGGACAAATATCTTCAAGGCATTCCCAGAGGCTCGCGTGCTTCCAAACCGCACGGTTTTTTGCGGCCGGAACAGATCACCCCCGACAAAATCGCCAGGGTAAAACGGCTGGATCAACTGGCCCGGGCGCGCGGCCAAACGCTCGCGCAAATGGCGCTGGCTTGGGTGCTGCGCCATCCGGGAATGACTTCCGCGCTGATTGGCGCCAGCCGCGTCGCGCAAATCGAGGACGCCGTCGGAACCTTGAATAATCTGACCCTTAGCGCGGATGAACTCCGGGAAATCGAGGCCGTTCTGAAAAGCTAAAGTACACATGCCGGAGGCATGTGCCACTATTCTGTTTTGCGCTTCGCGCGCGACTCGTTATGCTTCATCCGTGCTTTGGGCATTCACCAAATATCACGCGCTCGGCAATGACTACCTTGTCATTGACCCGAAGAACCTGCCGTCGCCATTGACGGCTGCGCAGGTCAAAACGATTTGCCATCGCCATTATGGCATCGGCTCGGACGGCATCTTGCTCGGTCCCCTGCCCTCAAAAAAGGCGAAGTTCGCGCTCCGCATTTTCAATCCCGACGGCAGCGAGGCGGAAAAAAGCGGGAACGGCCTGCGGATATTCTCGCGCTATTTGTGGGACCGCAAACTGGTCGGCAAGGACGAATTCGTGCTCGAAACGCCCGGCGGCCTCGTGCAGGCCACGGTCATGAACCGCGGCAAAACCGTGCGCGTCGAGATGGGCCGGATCAGCTTCTGGAGCGACGAAATTCCCGTGGCCGGCCCGCGCCGCGAAGTTATCAACGAAGCGATTCACCTGCGCGGACAGAAATTCAGCTTTTGCGCCGCGACGATTGGCAACCCGCATTGTGTGCTGCCCTTGCCGAAAATCAGCGCCGACCTGGCCCGGCAGTTGGGCCCGTTGCTGGAAACGCACCTGCGCTTTCCGAACCGCACCAACGTGCAATTCATGAATGTGCTCGACCGGAACAACATCCAGATCGAAATCTGGGAACGCGGCGCGGGTTATACACTGGCGAGCGGCAGCAGCAGCAGCGCCGCGGCGGCGGTGGCGCACCGGCTCGGCCTGTGCGACCGCGAGATTTCCGTCCACATGCCTGGCGGTGTCATCGCCATCGAAATCGGCGACCATTTTGCAATTCGCATGACCGGCCCGGTCACGAAGGTGTCCGACGGCGTCATCGCCAAGGAAATGTTCGGCGCTTTCCCTGATTAAGAAGGCGAATCATCTGCCTTGGGCAGAGCCGAGAGAGAGGGATTTGTAAAAAATCCATTCTCCTCTCTTGCCGGCCCGCTTGAGGCCGGCGGGCACGGACTGATTATTCATTTGGGCGGATTTTGTAATTGTTACCCCGGAGAGAAGAGTTAAACTGTGACAATCATTATGAAAAGGCTCGCGATTATTCTGGGTATTCTGGTGGTGCTGGGTGTTTTGGTTTTGCTGCTGATTGCGGCTGCCGGCATCAACTATAATCATCTCGTCAAACTGTCGCAGGCGGTGGACAGCCAATGGGCGCAGGTCCAGAATGTCTATCAACGCCGGGCCGACCTCATCCCCAATCTCGTTGCGACCGTTTCCGGCGCGGCCAACTTCGAAAAATCCACCTTGACGGAAATCACCGCGGCACGGGCCTCGGTGGGTCAAGTGAAAATTGATCCCAACACCGCGCCGAATGATCCGGCCAAGCTGGCGGCCTTTGACCAGGCCCAAGGCCAGCTTTCGTCGGCCTTGTCCCGTCTGCTGGTGGTGGTCGAGCGGTATCCAGATTTGAAGGCGACGGAAAACTTCCGCGATTTGCAGGCGCAATTGGAGGGCACGGAGAACCGCATCAGCGTCGAGCGGCGGGATTTCAACACGGCGGTCCAGGCTTATGACACGGCCATCAAATCGTTTCCAGAACTGCTTTACGCCGGTGCCTTCGGCTTTCATGAGAAACCCTATTTCGCCGCCACTGCCGGAGCCGAGACGCCGCCCAAGGTCCAGTTCGATTTCAACAAAACGGCCCCGGCGGCGACCAACCCTTGAACCGTGCGACGCTGCTGCGCCATCCTGTTTCTGATTTTCGGCTTCCGCCTGTTCGCGGATGAAGTCATTCCACCCCCGCCGACGGCTTATTTCAACGACTACGCCGGGGTCGTTTCTTCGGGAACGGCGGCGCAGTTGAATCGGACGCTGGAGGACTTTGAGCGTCAAAGTTCCGAGCAAATCGTGGTGGCCGTTTTTCCGAAAATGCAGTCGGATTCATCCATCGAAGATTACACCGTGCGTGTATTCCGGTCATGGCAGGTGGGGCAGAAGGATAAAAACAATGGCGCCGTGCTCTTTGTTTTCGTTCAGAACCACAAATTATTTTTGCAGGTCGGCTATGGACTGGAAGGCGTCCTGCCCGATGCGCTCTGCAAACGCATCATTGACGAGCAAATTACCCCGCGCTTCAAAGCCGGTGATTTCGACGGCGGCCTGACGGCAGGCGTTCAGTCAATTCTGGCAGCGACCAAAGGTGAATACAAAGGAACCGGAACGACGGCGGCTGAAAAACTGCGGCGTGTGAAAGAAATCGCCCCACTAATTTTCAGCCTGTTTGTAATCGCATTGGTAATTATAGTTTTCTTGCGGGGCGGAAACCTTTTCTCAGGTTATTCATGCTGGACAATGGGCAGTAGTGGCTCGTCTGGTGGTTGGGGTGGAGGTGGTGGAGGTTTTGGCGGAGGCGGTGGATTTTCCGGTGGGGGTGGTAGCTGCGGCGGTGGCGGCGCGGGAGGAGGATGGTAAAACATGCACCCAAAACATTTCTCCAAACATGTGCGGCACGACGAAATCATCGCCGCCATCCGTGCTGCTGAACAGAAGACCTCGGGTGAAATCCGCGTCAGCATCAGCCCCAAACACATTGACGATCCCGTCGCTGCGGCCCGGATAGAATTCATGCGCCTGGGAATGAACGCGTCTCGTGAGCGGAATGGTGTGCTGATTTTCGTGGCGCCGCGCTCACATAAATTTGCTGTCATCGGCGATGAAGCCGTTCATGCGAAGTGCGGGGACGAATTCTGGCGGAAGCTGGTGGACGCCATGAGCGGTTATTTTCGCAAGTCCGAATTCACACCGGGCATCATTCACGGCGTGCAAAAAGCCGGCGACCTGCTGGCGGAACATTTCCCTCGACAGCATTGATGAGCGGCTGGTCATTCGGTGATGCTATAATTTTAGAATTTGGGTGGGCGGGCAGTCCTCTGCCCGCCGCGCATGCAGAGAACGGCGCGCACGGAGTGACGCGCCCTACCGAAATCAAGAACCGCTCCCACGTTATTCAAACAGGTTGCTTGCGGCTGACAGTGCGTGTATTGGTTTCCACCTGTACGAATGACCGACACCACCGAACATGTCAATCACCGGGAGACAGCGCACCGGCTGGCGCGCCGCGCCCTGTTCAGTTTCATCGTGACGTTCATCCTGTCGCGGACTTGTGTGTTCCTCATCATGTCGGATGTGATGCCGAATTTTTATTTCTTCCTGCACGGCACGCACGTGCATCATTTGAACTACGGCATTTTCCTGATGTCGGCGGTGTGCGGCTATAGCGTGTTCCGGCGACCCACAGGCCGGGCCGCGGAAATCACGGCTTTGTTATACGGCGTGTCAATGGGTCTGACGTTCGATGAATTCGGGATGTGGCTGCATCTGGGCGGCAGTTACTGGCAACGGGCCAGCGTGGACGCGGTCATCGTGGTGGCAGCGTTGTTCGCGCTGGTCGCGTTTGCGCGTTCGCTCAAGCGGTTTGAAAAGCGCCATTTCTGGGCTTCGATTGCACTGCTGGTTACATTGGCAGTGTTTGGCATCGCGTTATACGTTGCCGGCAATCGTCTGGGTGAAACGGTCGGACCCAAGTTGCAGCAACTGGAGGCGGATTCGTCGCCGTGATAAAAGAATTCCGAGATCCAACTACGGTCCGAGCACAGCGCGGTAGAAGCGACGGGGAAAATTCGCGGCATTGGTGTCTGTGAAGTCGTAAAACGTGGTGCTGTTGGTCTGGAGCGGCGTCCAAGCGCCGAGATTGGTGGAAGCCTCGAGGATATAACTTTGGCCGCTGGTGCCGACGAGCCGGAAACGAAACTGCCGATTGGTTAGCCAAGCCGTGCGGGTCAGTTGCATGTTCGCCGCCGGATAATAGTTCGACTGGCTGTTCCAATGGGCGATGAATTCCGCCGGCTTGTCGCCGGCGAAATTGAACTGCCCGCCGACATAAACGTCGTTCCCAGCGGCGGCGACGGCGCTGACCGTTGGGGAAGTGGTGCTGGCGGTGCCGCTGCCCATCGCCGACCAGCTCGAGCCGTTCCACACGGCCACGTTCGAGGCGAGGACACCGCCGGCGTTGGTGAAATTGCCGGCGAAATAGACATTATTGCCGGAAACCTCGATGGAGGTGACAATGTTGGGGCTGTTGGCGCCGCTGATGCCGCTGCCGAGGGCCGACCAGCTTGTGCCATTCCACTGGGCCACGTGATTCACCGCGACGCTGCCGGCGTTGGTGAACGTTCCGCCGGCGTAAAGCAATCCGTTCCCGTAGGCCAGCGCGTTGACCCTCGTGTTCACTCCCAAACCGAGCGCGTTCCATCCGTTATTCCAATCCCAATAGGCGATGTTGGTCGCGGAAACACCGCTGACGGAATAAAATTGTCCGCCCACATAAGTTCTGGTGCCGCCGTCGTAAGCGATGGCATTAATGACGGCGTTGGTTCCATCCAACGCGCCGACCGTATACCAGTTGCCGGCATTCCATAATGCCAAGCCTTTGGCGTAATTGCCGTAATTGACATTGGTGAATGAGCCGCCGACCCAAACATAACCGTAGCCGTCCACAGCCAGCGCGTTGATAATCCAGTCCACACCGGACCACATCGGATTCCAGTTGTTGCCGTCCCAATAGGCGATGCCGCCGACGCCGGTGTAGGTGCCCGCGTTGGTGAAATTGCCCCCCGCGTAAAGATACATGCCGTCCGTCGCAAAGGCGTAAACCCGGGCGCTGCTGCCGAAGGCCCCGGACATGCCGCCGCCCAGTGGGTTCCAGTTCGTCCCGTCAAAACATGCAACCAAATTGGCGTTGGTCTTTCCCGCCACGGGAAACAGGCCGCCGGCATAAAGCCCCGCCGGCACCGCGCCGGAGTTGACGGCGTTGGTGAGGAGAAACAGGCTTTGCACATAGTCGAGCGCTATTCCCATGCCTTTGCTGGTGTCGCCACCCACGCTGCACCAATTCGCGCCGTCCCAGCGTGCGATGTTGATCGCGCCGCTGCTGTCCGCGCGGTCAAAACCGCCGACGACATACAACTGATTGGACGCCCAGCACAATTTGAAGGCCTGCGGCAGGCCGATTTGGTCTTGGAAATAGTGTAGCCCCGAATTCAAAGGCTTCCAGTTGCTGCCGTCGAAGCTGACGACGTTGGTGGCGGCGATGCCGCCGATGGCGGTAAACGTGCCGCACATGAATAGGTTCGTGCCGTCCGTGGCGAAATCCGAGACCACCCGGTTGGCGCCGCCGCCCGGCAACGCCGACCACGCGCTGCCATTCCATCGCGCAATGTTCGTCAGGCCGAGACTCGTGTTGGTGAAACTGCCGCCCGCGTAGAGGTAGCCCCCGTAATACTGTAGCGCGCTCACCGGCCCGGTGAACGGATTGCCCATCGCGTGCCACGCGCTACCGTCCCAATAGGCGATGTTTATCATGCTCGACGTTCCCGAGTAGGAGAAATTTCCGCCGGCATAAATGTTGTTTCCCTGAAACGCGAGGCAGTTGACGCTGCCGATGATGCTGAAGCCGGTGCCGCCCAGCCCTTGCCCCAAGGCGAACCAGTTCGTACCATTCCAGCCGATGATGTTCGTGGAAATGACACTGGTCGTCCCGGAAAAGGCACCACCAAAATAGAGGTTGCTGCCGTTGCGTTTGACGGTTTCGATCAATCCCTGAATCCCGATGCCCGCCCAGTTCGTGCCGTCCCAGCGCGCGGTGTCAATCGCCGTGGGGTCATCGCCGCTGCTGAAGAGGCCGCCGGCGTAGAGATAATTGTTGTCCGCCATCGCGCAAACGACCGTCGGGCTGCCGCCGCCCGGATACGGCAGGCCGCCGTTCAACGGAAACCAGTTGGTGCCGTCGAACCCGGCCACGCCGGGCGTCTTGATATTGCCCGCCGCGGTGAAGAGGCCGGCGGCATAAACCTTGTTGCCGATGACCGCGACGCCATAGGCATTCCCGTTCAGGCCCGGCGGCCCGAACTGGTTGTCCCAATGCTGGTCGTCCGGCACTGCGGCGGATGCCGCCAGTGGCAAAAACAAAACAACGGTAAGAGCCGAAAAGGCACATGAAAGGCATTCTTTCATCTGATTATTTGCGTTACAATGCCAATACATGATGATTAATAAGTCCCTTTGGGTCAAGTCAAAAAGCAGAGTTATTTTGATTAATTTGTCTCCTTGCTTTTCAATTCGCATTCCGGCGGAGTGCAGCTAGATTTCCAAAGGCGTTTGCGACGGAATGAGAAAATACTGGCGCGTCATCGGCATCGGGATTCAGAACAACCTGACGTATCGCGTCAATGATCCGACGTGGCTTTGAGCCGCTCCAACTTCCGCAAGCCTTTGGCTTTGCCGGAGGTCGCTGACGTTCGATTTCCTGTCGTCAACGCCGCATGACCTGTTTGGGTTCGCGATCCACAGTGAACAATCCCCAGTGCTTCTCCGCGCCGAGCGGACTGTTTGGACCACCCTTCCAATCCTCGTCGAAGGCCTCGAAGAAAAAGGTGGTGATGTTCATCTTGTCAGTCCAGGCGAACAGGTCTTGATAATAGCGTTTTTGCTTTTCCTCGCTGGCGCGGGGGCCGAATTCGCTCGCGCTGGTCGCCCAACCCGCCTCGGTGATGACGAGCCGGCTGTGCGGCAGGGCATTCCGGACAGCTTGCAGGTTGGCGACGCTATAGGGCATGGCCCCGTCAATGTCCTTGCCCTCCCAGATTGGATAAGTGTGAACGGATACAAAATCCAATTCCCCGGCCAGGACTGCGCCCTGATGCGACCACCAATTGTAGTTGTCGCAAACGGTCACCGGTTGGGAAATGGCCTTCTTCACCTTTCGGACATAACCAATGACCGAGTCCACCGGCACCAAATGGTCGGTCCAGTCCACCAGCGCTTCGTTGCCCACCGCCACGGCCACGACGGTGTTTGAGTATTGATTCGCCAGGCGGATCGCACTTTCGATTTCCTGTCCGTTCTTGCGTTTGTTCGCCTCCAAAGCGTCCTGTGGGTAAGCCTCCTTGTGCCAGGGACAGTTGGTATTGCTCACCTCGGCATCCAGCCAGGCCCCGAGCAGAACTTTGAATTTGAGTTTGTTGCTTTCGATCAGCCGCAGCACTGCCTCCGAATTGGCCTGTGCATCATACAGCCGGATCAACCCGAAATTGCCCTGCCGGCTCAGGATCTGGAGATCTTCCAGGATTTCCTTGTCGCTGGGGTTGACCGCGCCGTCGCCCCGGTCGGGATGTTGCCCGTGGCGGAATCCGGAATAGCACACGGCCCGCTTGAAACCGCCAAGCAGGTCGCTGGATTTCTGCCGAATGGGCACTACGACAGAGTTGATGATGTTTGTATCCGCGCCGTTGCCAGGCGCCGCGATTGTGGGAAAGGCAAACGACAAAAGAAGTAGGCCTGAGATTCCGGCAAATGTTTTCATGAGGAGATTTTGTTTAATCAGTTGATTATTATTAGAGTTGCGATGGTTTCAACGAAAAACTCGGGTAATCCTTGAAAAGAGTCACGAGTATTGGCGGAGTGTTAATCGGCTCACGGAAATTTCCATTCGCAAATTCGCCGAACGCGGCTAAATTTCTCGCGCGTTCGCGATGGAATGAGAAAATACTGGCACGTCATCGGCATCGGGATTCAGAACAACCTGACGTATCGCGTCAATTACCTGACGCGGACGCTGTTCAGCTTCATCCCGCTGTTCGCCATGCTGTCGCTCTGGCGCACGATTTACGCCGGCAAGACGGCGGGCAGTGCGCTCGGCGGTTACACCCAGGCGCAGATGATTTTTTATTACCTGCTCGTGGCCGTCGTGGACGTGCTGACGGCAGTGAACGAGGACGACTGGCAGATTGCCGCCGATATCCGCGAAGGCAACATCAGCCAGTTCCTGCTCAAACCGATTGATTATCTATGGTACCGGCTGTGCCTGTTTTTTTCCGGACGGATCGCGTTCATTTCCATGGCGTGCGTGCCGCTGGCCGTGTTCATCTTCTGCTTTCGCGAATATTTCCTCGCACCGGCTGGCGCGGCGGCGTTCATCGCGTTTCCCGTTGCGCTCCTGCTGACGGCGCTGTTGCAATTTTTCATTTCCTACACCATGGCGATGCTGGCGTTCTGGCTGCTGGAAATCTCCACGTTTATTTTCATCCTGTTCGCGTTTGAATACGTGGCGAGCGGCCATTTGTTCCCGCTCGACCTGTTGCCGCCCGCGCTGGAACGCGTGCTCTTCTTCACGCCGTTTCCGTCCATGCTTTACACGCCCATCGGCATTTACATGGGAAAGATCGTTGGCGCGGACCTGGTGCGCGGCCTGTGCGTGCAACTGATGTGGGTGCTGATTGGTTATGCGCTGGCGCGATTCGCCTGGCGGCGCGGCATCAAAAAATACGCCGCATTCGGAGGATGAGTTGAACGTTGAGAATTAAAGGCGCGGACTTAGTCGCGCATGGTTCGAATCCCGATTCGCCTTGCCAGGATGGCCAGCGCCTTAGCTTTCCGTTCGCCGAATTTACGCACGGAAAACAGCCTTCGCCTGACCAGATGCGGCCGGGGACTCCAATTGGCCTGCCAGGAAACCCGCCGCCGTCGGTCGCGCAGCTTGATAACAATCCGGCGCACGCCAATGATGCCGGATTTGCCTTTGCGCCGGAGCAACTCCGCCCACGTTTTCCGGGTCATCGGCCGGTATTTCTTCTCCAAACCACGGAAATGTTTCTGTGCGGCGCGGAAGGCCCGTCGTTTGCCGCCGTATGATTTATCTGCGAAAAATGCCGAATGGACGATTCCCTTCCGTTGCAGGCGCACAAAAAAGCCGTGATTGTGTTTCTCCCGCTGGTCAATGCGGGCGATGCCGCGAGTCGGTCTGGTTCTAAAGCGAATCATAAATCAGTGTTTCCAAGCCGCGTGTTCTGTAGCGCATCTCCAGCCCCTGTGCCAAGATTTTTATGGGGTTTGGGGTTTGGCGTCTGGGGTCTCGGGTTGAAATCAGTTGGAAGTTGAGTGTTGAGCGTTGGGTGTTGGGGAATTACTTTCAGGTACCAATTTATGAATCGAGAGCCGGAAAAAGCGACAGGTGACAAGTGGCAGGTGACACGAGCAGATTCCGAATCGCTTGTCACGCGTCACGTGTCACGTGTCACGCGCTACGCCGCCATTTACGCCGCGTTGTGGAAAACTTCCGTCACGCGCGAGATGTCGTTCAAAGGCAATTTTGTCCTCTGGATTCTCGTTGAGCTGGCCTGGTTCGGATTGCAACTCGCCTTTGTCGGCGTGATTTTCACCCAGACCCGCACGGTCGGCACGTGGACGGTGTGGCAGGTGGTGCTGCTTACCGGCACGAGCAATTTCATCCAGGAAATTTACCAGGCATTTTTTCTCGTGAACTGCACGAACCTTTCGGAGCTTGTCCGCACGGGCAAGATGGATTTCCTGCTGTTGCTGCCGGTCAATACGCGGTTCATCGTCTCGACGCGGCAGGTGGATCTGCCGTCTTTTGCCAATGCCGCGTTTGCCCTTTGCGTGATGACTTTTGCGGCGCACAAGCTCGGTTTGCATCCGACGGTCGTGCAACTGCTCGGCTTCGGCGCGTTGTGCGTCGCCGGATTGCTGGTGCATTATTCCCTGATGTTCATGCTCGCTTCGGTAAGCTTTTGGACGGTGCGCGCGCAGGGCATTGTGTGGGGTTATTTCAATTTGTTCAATATCGCGCGGATGCCGGACGAGGCGTTTCGCGGCGTGTTCAAGGCCGTGTTCACCTTCGCGCTGCCGGTCCTGCTCGTGTCCAACGTCCCCGTCCGCGTGCTGGCGGACAAACTAACTTCGCCCGTCGCTTTGTCGGCGCTGGTTGGCCTGGGAATCGTCTGGGCATTGATTTCGGAATGGTTCTGGCAGTTCTCCATCCGCCGCTACACGAGCGCCAGTACGTGAAGCCTGTTGTAGCGTCGGTCTGTGACCGTTGCAAACAGCGCTCATGGAGCGCCGCTGCCGAACGGACTCAAAATTAAAATTGCCTTCGTCCAGCCTAATTTTTATTTTCCGCCCATGAAGAAAATTTTCCTGCCATTTTTGTTCGCCGCCTCGTTGCTGGTGTTTGCGACGGCGTGCAGCCACGTCCGTCCGGTTTCCTCGACCACCCCGGCGCTTACGGAGAACCTCAGCCAGAACATTCCCAACACCGCCACCAATCCCGTGCCGCGCGATCCGAAATGGGTTGCCCGTCACGAAGGTTTTGTGCAGGAAGCTCAGAAAGGTGGCGTTGACATTTTGTTCATGGGCGATTCCATCACTGACGCCTGGCGCAACCGGGGCATTAACGTCTGGAACCAGTATTACGCGCCGCGCCATGCCGCCAACTTTGGCATCAGCGGCGACCGCACCCAGCACGTTCTCTGGCGCATGGACCACGGCGAATTGGGCGGCATCCATCCCAAGGTCGTCGTGCTCATGATTGGCACCAACAACACCGGCAAGGAAGATAATCACAAGACACCGCGCAACACCGTGCCGGAAGTGGCTGAAGGCGTCCAAGCCGTGGTCAACGACATCCGAGCCAGACTGCCCGACAGCAAAATCCTGCTTCTCGCCATTTTCCCGCGCGGCACCCTGACCGACCCACAGCGTACCCAGGTCGCCTTGATCAACACCCTCATCGCCAAGCTCGACGACGGCAAGACGGTAAAGTTCCTCGACATCGGGTCAAAGTTTCTGGAATTCGACGGTACGCTGCCGAGGAGCATCATGCCGGACTTGCTGCATCCCAACGCCAAAGGCTATCAAATCTGGGCCGACGCCATGGAACCGGCGCTGGATGAAATGATGAAGTAGAATTGCCTCTGCGAAACGCCGGAACCATACTGCTGCCGATTTATCCCGAAAACCGAAGTTGAGATGGGGAGCGCACGCGCCTCGCGTGCCGTTTTCCGCGCCCGCGCGGAAAACAACGAGCTCACAAAAAATCCAAAGGTTCAGGAGGCGCTGTGCGCGAACTGGCTGGACGCGGGGCGCGTCCAGCAACACCCGATGGCGGGTGTGCTCCCCAACTCCAGTTTTCGGGTTTATTCATTGTGCGGAATCTCGATGGTGCTCCCGCCGATGAATTCCCGGATTACCGCGTCCCCCGGAATGAGATCGCCAGTTGAGAGCTGTTGCTCCGTGAACCCTTCCACCGATTCGAGCAGCGCCTTGATGCGGTCGTAGCGGATGCGCGCGTCGAGAAAGCCCGCGTACGGTCCGAACGCCTCCGGCTCGGGCAGCAAATTGCCTTTGCCGGTGAAAAACGGCTTGAGCGCGGGCAAATCGAATGGGAATCCGCCGTTGACCACGTGATCGGCCAGGCCCATCAGGGGGATGATGCTGAACAATTCGCCGTGGCGCACGTAATGCCAGTGCAAAATCGTGCCCAGCGGACTGTGATTGCGATGGCGCGCGTCGCGCAGCATCCGCCGGATGAGCCGCACATCCGCAAACGGCGCGAGCCGTTTCGCGCTGCCGCCTGGCGAGCCATAGCCTCCGGGCGAAGGCTGGTCGCCCTCGTAAAGCATGTTCAGTGTTTCCAGGTAAAGCCGGAACTGCGCCGAAGCATCAATGCCCTCGGTGATGGGTGGATAGAATCCGTGCAGACAATCCAGCAACAAAATCTGGTCCGCCTCCAGCCTGACCGGTTTCGTGCCGGTGCGCCGCCCTTCCTTGAAGCTGTAAACCGGTTTTTCAATCGGCTGCCCGTCGAGCAGCGCCCGGAGATGCTGGTTCAACAATTGGATGTCGAGCGCCTCGGGCGCCTCATAATTCCGGTCGTTGATCCAGTCCGTCGGATGTTCAACCAGCGACCAGAAATAATCATCAAGGTTCAGCATCAAAAAACGCAGGCCCTGTTTTTTCAGCCGTTGCGTGAGCTTCACGGTCGTCGTCGTCTTGCCGGATGAACTGGGTCCGCTCACCCACATCATCCGCAACCGGTTGCCGGCATTCAGGCGCGACACCACCTTTTGCGCGGCCTCATCCAGTGACGCTTCGTAAACCGCGAGCGACGCGTCAATCACTTCCTTGATGCGCCCGCTGCGGACCGTCTCGTTGAGGCCGGCCACGGTGTCCACGCCCTGCTTGCGGTTCCAATCGAGAATCTGGGCCATCCGCTCGGACGGAAAACCGTTTCCGGAAAATTTTTCCGGCGTCAGCGCGCCCTCGCGCAGCCAGTGCCGCCCCCAGCGATAACATTCGTAGGCGTCGGCGGTGTTTTGGAAACCATGGCTGCGCAGCGCGTGCAGCACCTCGTCCTGAATCACTTCGATCGTCGGCGGGAAATTCGAAATCAGGTGATGCGGATCGGAATTGAGGCAGACAATCGCCGTGTCGGCCAGAAAGGCGGCGATGTCCGCGTCCGAGCCGTGCGCGCTGAAAATCCTGTCATTCACACCCGGCAAAAAATCAGTGCGAAAGCCGCCGATGGATTCTGCCGCGCGCAACAGCGCCTTGCAGATGCGGCCCGGATCGAACTTCACGAGCGCGCGGTTCCGTTTCTGGACTTTGACGATGAGATTTTGGACAGGCATCAGCGCAAACTATAACGCAACTGCGCGCCGGAACAATTTCTTTTCGTTTGCGATGTTTCATTGCGTTTTAGCGTTGAAGTGAACCTGTCTCCCGGCCAGGGGGTATGATTTCGATTGGCGGCTGCGGCGCCGCCCGCCGGTTTTTGTATTGGGTTTACGCACTGGAGGCCTGTGCCAGGAGCGGTTGCGCCCAGCCTGCGCAGCAGCGCCAAAAGCAGTTATATCCTGCAAAAACCCATTAATTTCGTTTGCCAATTACCCAAGTGCGATGCTAAATTATGATGGTAAAACTGAAACTGTCTTTGTAGTTATGGAATCTGGATATCCGGCAAAAAAGATTTTGGTTGTGGACGACAATCCAGTCATTCTGAAGACCTTGACTTCGGCGCTCGAACCCAAAGGTTACATTGTGTTTACCGCCCTTGACGGTTCGGAAGCTTTCAATATTGTGCGCCGGGAAAAGCCGGATCTGCTCATGCTCGACATCTTCTTTCCGCCCGATATCGCCGGGAGCGGCAACACCTGGGACGCGTTTCTCATCATGCGATGGCTCCAACGCATGGACGAAGCCAAGGGCACACCCGTGATTGTCATTTCCGTGGCTGAACCGCAGAAATATAGGGACCGTTGTTTGGCCGCCGGCGCACGAGCGTTTCTCCATAAACCGGTGGACCCGCACGAACTACTGGACACCGTTCAAAATATTTTCAGCCACGGCATGGATGATAAAGTGCCCGAGCCGGCGATAAATTTTGACCTCTGATCCTCCCGGCCGGCAAATCCGAAAAAGAACATGGGCGCAACCCCGTTCGTCCCATAACCACATAAATTGACTTGGACTGGCGACGGTGGCACAAGCTCGAGGCCTGTGCCACACTGAATCACTGCTTGCCAGACCCGCGGCGAACGGTTTTTGGCCCGGACGCTTTCAAAGATTTCCTGTTGCGGGCAGACGCTTGGATGGCTTGTTGCGCCCAGGCGACCAGTTCCGGCGCGTTTTCCAAAACATCGGGTGGCACTTCGTGATAGCTCATCGTCATCAGCTTGCCCTTCGACTCGTAAGTGAACGGTTCCATGCCGCGCGCCACGTAATCCGCCTGTGATTGCGCGTCCGTTTTGAAGAACAGCCGGCCTTCGTCGAGTATCCCGAAGAAACGTTCGCCCTGATACAGCCCATGCGCGCCGAACATCGCCCGCGCCCGCACCTCCGGCAACGCGCTCAACTGGTCGAGGACAAATTCTTTGAACGAGTCGTCAGGCATAAATTTGTTGTAGCGTCGAGCCTGTGGCTCGACCGATTCGGCCACAAGCCGAACGCTACACCCGATCAATCACATGAACTTCACCTTGATACGGCCAGTCTTCCGGATTCGCCACCAGCTTTGCTCGCACCGGATTGCGCCAGACGTAATCCCATTTCTGCGCGTAACTTTCATCGTGCCGCAGCAGGTGATCAAAAAAGCCGGGCTGCCAGAAACTTTTCAGCTTAGATTGTAGTGATCGAGCCTATGGCTCGATCCTCGGCGCACAGCGCCGACTCTACACCTCGCGGAGGAACGGTTGTCGGTTTGTATCCAAGCTTCGTCAAGGTTTTGCCCAGACATTGCTTCAAGCCGCTTTCCCACCGGCGCAACGTCATGTTGCGCCCGATACGGACAAAAACGTGGACGTGGTCCGGCATCAACACATAACGCCCCGTCGGCACGTTGAATTCCAATCCCTGCTCCGCATAGCTACGAAACGCGGCGTGAACGGGATCATTCGCCAGCAACGGACGTTTCAACAGCGTGTTGAAAGTGACAAAATAAAGCGGCGCATCGAAACGCTGGAAGATAACTGGCAAACGCGGCGGCGTCTCTTTGAACTTTCGTTCCATGCGCGGAGAAAATCCAATGCGTCTGTCAGGTTGTCGAGCCGAAATTTGCAACGTCGAATGTAGCGTCGTGCCTGTGGCCCAATTGGTTGTAGTGTCGAGGCTATGCCTCGATGGGTTGAACCACAGGCCCAACGCTACACCGCACCGGACATCATCCTAGCTCTCACTTCCGTCCGGGGTTGCGTCGTTGTTATCCAACAACCGGGCGAAGTAAAAGCAGCCGGCCGCAACGAGCGCCGAAACCCCTGCGATGAGGATTGCCTGTGTGCCGGGCTGTTTCAAATCATCGAGCCAACCCTGAATTACCGTGCCCGATTTGCCGTAAAGCTGCTCCATCTGTCGCGTTTGGGCCCGGTTGTATCCCAGCATGGAGAGTTCAGCCGACGCATCTGGGGCACGCGTGCCCAGCCAATAAACGACGCCCGCACCGGCTATTCCGAGCACCAGCACGATGATGCCCGCCATCCTGAGTCGCGCACTCTGCCGGGAGGACGAATGGGGGCTGGAAGTTTTGTCACTTGGCATAATGGTGTGCCATGTTCTACGCGTACCGCAAGTGAAACACAAGTCCGCCGACGCCTGCCAGGTTGCCATTTGTACTTGAATCGGCAATTATATCCGCCCATGAAGCACAATTCATATTTTGACGGAAAAGTTCAGAGCCTGGAGTTGAACACATCGGAAGGCCCGGCCACGGTGGGCGTCATCGAACCGGGCAAATTCACCTTCAAAACCGACTCGGAGGAACGCATGCAAATTATTGCCGGCACGTTGAAGGCGAAACTGCCGGGCGCCGCGTGGCAGGTGTTTGCCCGGGGCCAGTTCTTTGTGGTCCCGTCGCAGGCGTCCTTTGATGTCGAGGCTGCGACCGACGTGGCCTATCTCTGCCATTACAAAAAGTAGATTGCAGCGGTGCTCCATGAGCGCCGGAAGATGGCAACTGCGTCACAGACTTCTGGTCTGTGTTTCAGGTTCACAGGCCGGGGGCCTGTGCTACGAGAGGTCGCGTCTCCGTGTTGAAAATGTATTCAGCGGAAGCCCGCGGAAGCGCGCGCTTCAGTGCTTTGCCACGGCTTTGGCCACGGCCTCCGTCAATTCAGCGCCGCGTAAATCCTCACCGATGATTTTGCCGCTGCCATCCAACAGAAAGGTGGCCGGGATGCTTTCGATCCCGTATTTCATGGCCAGCTTGTTTTCCCAGCCTTGGCCGTCGAAGAATTGTGGCCAGGTCATTTGCTGCTGTTTGGTGTAGTCCAGCAGTTTCTGCCGGTCACTATCCAGACTGACCCCGATAATCTCGAAACCCTGGTTGTGATATTTCTGGTAGGTGGCGACGACATTGGGTATTTCCCCCCGGCACGGACCGCACCACGTGGCCCAAAAATCGATCAGCACCACCCTACCCTTGTAACCGGCGGTGGACAGCGGTTTGCCGGTGACATCCTGTTCACTGAAGTCGGGGAAGGTAGCGCCCTTCACCAGGCTTTGGTGAATTTTCTGCGCGGCCTTCTCGCGTTCGGTCTGTTGCTGTAGCCGGGCAACCAGGGTGGTGCCGCTGAAATCGCTTTCGAGTTGTTTCGTCAATTGGTCGGCCTTGGCCTGGTCATTCAGCACCTCGGCATACAGTTGCGCCTTCATGTAGAGAACTCGGGCCACGGCATCCGTCTTCTCCCCTTTGTGTTCCGCGAGCAAAACGTCGAATTGCTTGAGATCGTCTGCCAGCGCGGCTTCCGTCCGTTTGCCGGCCTTGATGTCGGCATTGACTCTTGTGACAAGGGCCTTGAGTTCATCGGTGGCATCACCGGCAACCGCCACGGTGACAAACAGGCTGGAGGACAACAACACCGCCACGACCAGCCGGATCAAAAATATCTTTTTCATGTTGGCGTTAACTGGAATGATTCAAGTCAGACAACTACATTGCGCCCGGCCGATCGCAAGCAAATTCTTTTGGCGCCGAATGGCGGGACTCCGAACTTCGCGGGTGCGCGCACCACCTGCCAAACATTGCCTTGGCCGCTCTGCCGACAACGCACGCAATTCATTCTAATGCGCCCTTTCCTCTTGAATTTGCCGGCCAAGGTGGTTTAGTGGGTTGCAGAAGTAAAAAGCAAATCCGGCAACGGCCCGGCGTTTCAACATCGGCATCCATATCATGAATAAACAGGAAATTGCGGAGACCTTGAGAAAAGAAGTCGGGGAACTGGAAGTTTTAATCAAAAAACTCAATGCCCGTTGCGACCGGTTGAAGTCGCTGGTGCTTGACCTGGAGGCGGAGATTACCGGCCAGGACCCTCGAAACCAAACATCTGTTCCGGACAGCAAATTCCGAAAAATGATTGATAAGGTTTTCGGTGAAGAACCGAAGCGAAAACCGTGACGCAGGGATGTTTCGCAGCTTTCTAACCGGCGTCAATTAATCTCGAGGGCTTTGGCCACGGCGGTCGGCTGGGCCTCGCCGCGCAAATCTTTGCCGACGATTTTCCCCTCCCGGTCGGGCAGGCAGGTGGCAGGGATTTTCTTCACGCCATATTTCAACGCCAGTTTCTTCTGCCGGCCCAGCCCGTCAAAGTATTGCGGCCAGGTCGCTCGCGTTCGTTTGGCCATTGGCCATGTCGTCCCGGATTTTCCCAACCAGGGCATCAAGTTCAACCGCAGCGTCGGTAGCCACGGCTGACCGACCCGAGGTGGCGAGGCCCGCTGCCACCAGCGTCGTGAAGATCATTCTGTTCATAAACCAACCGGCTTGGGCGGGCTGAAAACCAACAAACCACATCCCGCGGCCGGTACAAGCCTGAAGCCGTGCGTGAATCGGCAGGCCGCCGTGGTTCCTTTCCGGTATTGTTGTTCAACGGGTTAACGATTTGACCATTATTTTTGCAACCTTTGGCCGCCGGTTCCTAAGTATAAGAAGAAGAACAAACGATAACCAAAACAACAGTACAGAAAACATGAACAATAAATACGTGAGTCAGCGATTGATCAACGGTTTCCTGGTGAATTCCAGCGTCACCTCATTGGCCTTGCTGGGGTTGCAATTTTTGACTTCTGCCTTGGGCAGTCCAGCAAGCACGGCGGTCGATGCGCATATGGACACGCGTTTGGCCGGCGGAGGTTTCTATTGGTGGACGACTATCGTGCAAGCGTTCCTGGTTTTGACCCTGGTTCAGACCGCACTGCTTTCATTGTTCAGCCTTCGGTTGTCGAAAAGGTCGGCGGAGGCAGATGATGCCTGCCCCGGCGTGGTACCGGCTTACCTGGCCGGAAACTTGGATCCATTGCAGGAAGAAAATCTTCTGACGCGAAAAGAAGAAATCCGGGATGAAAGATTCCAATTTCAATCCATTGCGCAAACCGTCCGTGGTGCTAATTCACAATAAAAGACCTGGCCTCCGGTGTGAAATGCCGGTTCCGACTGGCCGAGAGCAAATTCTTTGGAGGAAAACCCGGCGCGTCAGGCATGCGAACATTCCTGCCACAGTTTTGAGACGCCGAGCGCCCGGGCCCAGCGTTCGATGTAGGCCGTGTCGCACCCGGTGGCGGTGAGATTCTGCACGTCGCGCAAGTGCCGCGCGGAATGTGATTTCCGGGCCCAATGGAGCTTTGATATGATGAGGTCTTCCTTGCTAACGATCCAGGTCTTGAAGTTTTCAAATTTGACGCGATGCCGGCGGTTAAATTCGAGCAGACGATATTTGGTCTGCTGGCAGATAAAGCAGTTCACCTTGATGCGGTTTTCCCGGTGGAAGAAATTGAAAAATGACTGATGGGCAATGGCACTGTCCACCGCTTCGCGTGAAATGTCATAGACGGGGCTGAACAGACGGACCATGGCCTCGGCTTCTTCGGGGCGCAGGGCGACGACGAAGTCCAGGTTGCCCGGCAGGCAGGGCAGGTCGTAGCCGTTCAGCGCCATTGAACCGGTCAGCATGTAGCCGATGTCCGCCGCGTCGAGCCGTTCGGAAACGTCGCGGACGATATCAATTTCATTTTGCATGCGGGCCGGGGAAGTGAAGTTTCGTGTTTCCACCTCGATCGCAATAACCGGTCCACGCCGCAGCAGTGGAAAAGTTTTGACGCCAGGGCGCAAATCCGCACTGTCACTGTCCCGGCCTGTTTTTTCTCCAGTCATCGTGCCATACATCAGCACAACTCAGGCCAAGGCCGGCCAACGCGCTCAACGGTTGAGCGCAAATGCTTTGAACGAGTGGTCAGCCATTGAAGAAATGCGTCAACCAATGATAAAGCCATGGCCAAAATCTGATGACACCGTGTGTGGCGCCCCATGCCTGCCACACACAGAAGGCGATCAAGGCCGTTGACTGAACCAACCCCGTCCACCGCTTTTGGCGCAGGAGATTCCTGAAAAGCACGAATGCGCACGGCCAGAGAACCAATCCCACATGGCAAAGAAAACCGCAGATGAAGAATCTGAATTTACCGGACAGACTGTCCCAAGGCATCCATGACGGGGGAATAAAATTCCAAACCGGCCCTGTGACCAGCACAATGATGATCAACAACGCGATGGCGTTGGAAATGCGAACGCCAAGTGAATCGGGCATTATGTCGTCCGCCTCGCGATTGGAATCATACCAGACTTTTTCCACGGACGCGCGCCGGGTGGTCATTTTGGACGGGGACAAAGCCGCGCGGGCGCAGACCGCCAGCATTTGCAATCCCGACATGGTGCGAAACCGCCGTCCCGACGTGAGCACGCGTTCCCACAACACGGCAAACCGGCCTTCGCGCTTCAACGCCAGGGCGAACGAGATTTCCTCCGACCAGTAAAGGCGTTCATTGAATCCGCCGGTGGCTTGAAACGCTTCGCGCGTGCAAAACATGAAAGCACCGCCGGTGAAACCAATGAGCTTTGCTCCGAACACACTCAAGATGGCAATAAACCGGATGTAAAGTGGCACGACCTCGTTCTTTCCCAGCCATATCGAGGCGCCGCCGCCCACCGCGCCTTTGTCCATCTGTCGAAGTGCGGCGGCAACGGCGCGCGAATTGATGGTCGTATCGGCGTCCACAAAGAACAACCGGTCACCGTGCGCCGCGCGTGCACCGGAATTCCGCGTGGCCGCGATTTGCCGATGATTGACCGGGACTACTGTCGCATTGTGTTGCCGGGCGACCTCCGCTGTGGCGTCGGTGGAGGCATCGTCCACCACGATGATTTCATACGGTTGGCCCACGACGCGAGCGGAGTCATGGATCGCCTGCAAGGTCCGGGGAAGGCACGATTCCTCATTGTGCGCCGGAACGATGAAGGAAATCATGGTGCGACCAGAATAATCTCAAGCCGGCTTGACGGCAATTCCACAACGCATCAACTGGTCGGCCCAAATTCCTTGAACGAGTCGTCAGCTTTTTTGATTTCTGAAAGCGTTACGGAAGACATTCCACGGAAGCAGTATCGCCCTCCTTTGTAACAAAAGGCAAAACTGCCTTTCGAGGCGGCATATCTCGCGCAAAGACTCCAATCGTAATATCTCTCGGATCATTTAGCGATTCTGAAGCTAACAAAATGTACATGCTTTGACTTATTTTGGGGTGAATTGATGTTTTAAAGGAAATTACGTTGGGCAGAAATTCGACATCGTATTTTTGCTGAATATTGTTCCAACTAAATGAAAACAGTTTGTAACCATCGCATTTAATTTGGGTTTGAACGTCATCAATGCTGATTT
>Ga0181538_10001491_pt1 | contig 26312 bp, 20 predicted proteins | sample PEATcosm2014_Bin_40_FD_119773 | JGI IMG/M metagenome (GOLD analysis project Ga0181538, IMG submission 119773) | Peatland microbial communities from MTU Mesocosm Facility, Houghton, MI, USA - PEATcosm2014_Bin23_30_metaG | ecosystem: Environmental > Terrestrial > Soil > Wetlands > Peat | place... | reverse complement strand
TCTCCCGCCAAGAACCGCCTCGTCAGTTCCCGGATGATCTCGGCTTCGGCTTCGCGCACGGTCACGAAATCGTCTTCGAAGCCAAACGGACGGGTTGTGGTGTTCGGCTCCCCCGACAGTGCCTTGAGCCGCTTGCCGCGCCGGGCTCTGCTGGACAGGCGGTCGGAGTAGTAGGCGGCGGCGTTGATCGCGTCGCGGAACGCCTTCTTGCTGTTCGGCGTGGTCAGGTCGTACTCGCTCTCGCTGTCCAGCACGCCCAGGCCGCGAGCGGCCAGCTCGATCATCCGTTCGCCGTCCTTCGGCTGCCGGGTGAACCGCTCCAGGTCGAACACAATGAACCCGCCGGACACGCCGCGCTCAAGCCGGTCCATCAACTCGTCCCACGACGGACGCCGGACAGTCGGGTCCCATGCCGAACGCCCCGGATCAACCAGAACTTTGCCCTCCGGCAGGTCAAGGTCGGCGAGCCTCAGGCGGCAGATCGCGACCTGCCCGCCCGTGGACGGCTCGTTCTTCTTCTTGCTCTTGACTCGGCTGACTCTGGCGTAGATGTCGTAGGGCTTGGCTGTCTGATCTGTGCCGTTCAGCATGGCTAAATGGTAGCAAATTACATATCAACCTGGGACGAGACCATGGCCGTCGTCAAGCGGGCGGTGGACGCGGTCGCGGCCCGGGCCGGGCCCCCCGGGTGAGCCTTGTGCTCAAGGCCGACCTGCGCCCGGGCGTCACGGACGGCCTCACCTCCAAGGTAGAGGCCGTCGAGCGGTACCTGCGTTCCTGAGCCTGCACCGTCGGCCGGTGGCCGATCCAGGTGAATTGCGGACCCAACGTCTGGTGCTGCGGCGCTGGCACAAAAGCGACCGCGCGCCGTTCGCGGCGATGAACGCCGATCGGGACGCGGACCTGATCAGGCGGTGGCCGGGACGGCCTCGATGAGCGCGGCGAGCCCCGCCTCGCCGAGCAGATCGGCGGGGCGGACGGTAAGGTCGGGCCGGATGTAGTGGAAGGCGGCGCGGACCTGCTGCACCGGGACGCCGGCCAGCGCGGCCCAGGCCAGCCGGTAGGCGGCGAGCTGGACCGCGACGGCGTGCCGTTCCGCGGCCGAGGCGGGCGGCTGACCGGTCTTCCAGTCGACCACGTCGAACGTGCCGTCGCCGGCGTCGTCGAAGACCGCGTCGATCCGCCCGCGGACCAGCCGGTCCCCGATCAGCGTCTCGAACGGGACCTCGACCTCGCACGGCCACCGCCCGGACCAGGCGCCGGCCTCGAACCGGTCGCGGAGGCGGGCGAGGTCGGCGTCGGTGCCGGTGGCCACGTGGCCGTCGTCGTCCGCGCCGAACAAATCATCGGCGTCGATCAGCCGCTGCTGGCCGAAACGCTCCTCCAGCCAGCGGTGGAAGGCCGTGCCGCGGCGCGCGTACGGGGCGGGCGGCCGGGGCATGGGACGGCGGACCTGGCGGGCCAGCTCGGCCGGATCGCGCGCCAGCGTCACCAGGGCGGAGACCGACAGGTGCCCGGGCAGGGTGACGCGCAGGCCGCCCTCGGCGCGCCGCCGCTCCCGCTCGGCCAGCAGCAGATCCGCGTCCCGGCGCCACGCCAGCACCAGTTCCCGGTCGGCCGGGCTGAGCAGGGCCAGGTCCGCGTCGTCGTTCCCCGGCGTTTGCCCGGGCGTGGTGGCGGACCGGATGGCTTCATTGACCATCGTGGCCGCCTCGAGCGCCGCCTCGTAGCGGGCGCCGGCCGCGGTGACGGGCCATTTCGCGGCGGGAGGCTCGGCGAGCGCGGGGTTCTCGGCGTCCTTGGGGGGCGGCGGGGCCCAGGCGTCCACCCGGCCGGCGCCCATCTCGCAGGCGAGCCGTACCTCGTGCAGGAACGGCGACGGCCCGAGCCGGCTGGCCCCCTCCCCCCACCAGAAGCCCGAGCAGCCGAGCCAGAACGCGGCCCGGGTCGCGGCGACATACATGAGCCGGCGCTCCTCGGCCAGGTCACGGTCGGCGCACCGCTGGGTGAAGGCGTCGACGGAGCCGGGATCCAGATCACGCAGGTCGGGCAGGTCGGTGGCGTCGCCGCGCAGGCCGAACGGCAGCAGCCGCGGGTTGTCCGTCCACCGCGTGGACAGCCGCGGGCGCGCGGGAAAGACCTGCGCCCGCTCCCCGGCGGCGAGCCCGGGAACGAGGACGGCGGCCCACTGCAGGCCCTTGGAGGTATGCACGGTGGCCAGCTTGACCGAGTCGGTCTCGCCCACCCGGCCGGTCTCCAGGCCGAATTCCTCCGTCTCCGCCGCGGCCAGGTAGGCCAGGAACGCCCCGAGCGTCGGCTCCTCCCGGGACCCGGCGAAGGCGTCGGCGGCGTCGGCGAACGCGTCCAGGTCGGCGCGCGCGGGAAGCGGATCCACGCCCGGCCGGGAGGCGATCTCGATGTCGAGGCTCAGCGTCCGCTCCACCTCGCCGATCAGATCCGGCAGGGGCCGGCTCAGCTGGCCGCGGAGCGCGCGGAGCTCGGCGGCCAGTGTGCGGAACCGGCCGTACCCGGCCGGTGAGTAGGCCGCCGCCTCCCCCAGGTCGTCCAGCGCCTCGACGAGGCTGCCGGCCTCGGCGGTCAGGTCCGTCAGCGCCTCGGTTAGCGGGTCCTCCTCAGCGGGTGGCTGGGAGGGCTGGGAGGTTTTGCCTGACTGGGAGGGCTTGTCTGACTGGGCCAGTGACCGGGCGCGGCGGCCGAGGGCCACCAGGTCCCGGGGGCCGATCCGCCAGCGCGGCCCGGTGAGCAGGCGGACCAGCGCGTCGGAGGCGGCCGCGTCGTTCGCCGCGCGCAGCGTCGCCACGACGTCCTGCACCTCGGGCACGGTCAGCAGGCCGCCGAGCCCGACGACCTCCACGGGTATGTCGCGGGATTCGAGCGCGCGGCGCAGCGCGGGAAACTGCGACCGTTTGCGGCACAGCACGGCGATGTCCGACGGGCGGACCGGGGCGTCGCGCCCGTCCGGCCACGGGGCACCGTCCGGCGCGGTGCCCGGCGGCAGGGCCAGCAGGCCCGCGATCCGGGCCGCGACCCAGTCGGCTTCGGCGGCGATGGTGTCCAGGAGGGCGCAGGCGACGTCACCGCGCCCGGTCCGGTCGGGGGCGGCCACCAGCCGGGGCACGTCCGGCGCCTCGGCGCGCAGCTTCTCCTGCAGCACCGCGGCGACCTCCAGCACCCGGCCGGTGTTGCGGAAGCTCGTCGACAGCAGCTTCACCGGCGCGGGATAGCCCGCCACGCCGGGCCGGAACGGCCGGGGCAGAACCGGGAAATCCTGGGCGAAGCGCCGCAGGTTTCCGGCGCTCGCGCCGCGCCAGCCGTAGATCGACTGGCACGGGTCGCCGACCGCCGTGACGGGATGGCCGCCGCCGAACAGCGCACGCAGCAGCACGAGCTGCGCGTGGCTGGTGTCCTGGTACTCATCGAGCAGGACGACGTTGTAGCGGCTCCGCTCGGCCAGGCCGACCTGCGGATGACGGGAGGCGATCCGGGCGGCCAGCGCCATCTGGTCGCCGTGGTCGAGCACCTCGCGGGCGGTCTTCGCCGCCGCGTACCGGGCGACCAGGGGCAGCAGCTGCTCGCGGGCACGCTGGCTGTCCTGCATCTTCCGCACGTACGCGGGCAGCCGCCCGCCGAGGGCGGCGCGGCGGACCTCCAGCCACTCACCCACCGCGCGCACGCCGTCCGGGTCGCGCAGGTGCTCGCTCAGCTCACCGGCCAGCGCGAGCACGGCCGCGGTCACCGTCGGCGGTCCCCAGCCGATGTCCCCCATGGGGCCGTCGTAGGCGGCGACGACGCGCGCGGCCAGCTGCCAGGACTCGGCGGGGGTGATCAGCCGCATGGACGGCTCCAGGCCTTCGCGCAGCGCGTGGTCGCTGACCAGCCGTCCCGCGTAGGCGTGGTAGGTGCTGATGACCGGATCGCCGAGCGTCTCCTCGGCGGTCGCGAGACCTGAGCGGCGCAACCGGTCCAACCGGGCACGGACCCGGTCGGCGAGCTCGGCGGCCGCCTTGCGGGTGAAGGTCAGGCCCAGCACCCGATCGGGCCGGACGAGGCCGTTGGCGACGAGCCACACGAGCCGGGCGGCCATGGTCTCGCTCTTGCCCGAGCCGGCCCCGGCGATCACCGCGAGGGGCTGGGGCGCCGCCGCGATGACGGCCGACTGCTCGCAGGTCGGCTCGGGCAGGCCCAGCGCGCGGGCGACGTCTTCCGGGCTGAACTGGGTGGTCACGGCTGGACCTGCGTACCGCTGTCGTTGACCGGGCAGCACGACGCCACCGGGCAGGTCCGGCAGCCGGGATTCACCCGCGCGGTGAAGACCGGGCCCGCCATCCCGGCCGCGACGGTCTCGACCAGATCCTTGGCCCAGGCCGGATCGTCGTCGTCGCCGAGCGCCCGCTGCGGCTGGATCCTGGCCCGCGCGGTGAGCGCCGCCCTGCCGACCTGGACGAGCTCGGCACCGCCCGGATCGGTGAGCCCGAACCGCTCGAACGCGCCGAGCAGCACCGCGAGCTGGTACACGCCGAGCTGCGGGTGACGGCCCAGGTCCTCCTCGCGGGGCGCGGTGGCGCCGGTCTTCAGGTCGACCACCACCGCCCGGCTCTGGTCGTCCCGCTCGAGCCGGTCGACCCGCCCCGTGATCTGCACCTGCCCGATCTGGACCTGAAGGGACTGCTCGACCGCGACAAGCTCGCGCGGGTTGGCGGCGTGCCAGTCGAGGAACTTGCGCACCATCCGCTCCGCCTGCTCGCGCTGCTTGGCGCTGTACCAGACGCTGCCGAAGTCGAGGTGATGCCAGATGTCGTCGATCCGGCTGCCGATCTCGCTGTCGGAGGCGCCGGACGCGGCGAGCACGGCGGCGGCGTGGATGACCGTGCCGAGATGGCGCAGCACGTCGGACCGGCCCGCGCCGGCGGCCGATTCGAGCAGCCAGCGCAGCCCGCACCGGGTGAACGCCTCGACCTGGGAGGGCGACAGCCGGACCTGCTCCCCGGCGGTGGCGATGGGCCCGGAGTCGGACAGCGGCGCCAACGCGTACCAGTGTCCCGGGTGGGCGCCCCGGGCTCCGGCACCGGCCAGCCGGGCGAGCTCGGTGGCGGCCGCGCGGCGGACCGGCAGCGGGCGGGAGCGGTCCGCCACGGTCCGGCGCAGATCGGCGGTGAGCGCGGCCAGGGACAGCCACCGGTGGCCGGGCTGGCACGCCCGTTGCACCTCGATGTCGTCGCCGGCCAGCTCGGCCAGGAACCGGGACGGCCGCGTGTCGGCGCCGTCGCCACCGACCGCGGTGACCACCAGGGTGTGCCTGGCTCTCGTCACCGCGACGTAGAAGAGCCGGCGCTCCTCGGCCAGCAGTTTTGAGGCGAGAGCCGCCGCCGCGGCGTCCGGAGCGTTTGCGTCGGCAGTTGGACTGGACGCCGCGTCGGCGAGCTCGTCGGCGCCCAGCAGAGAACCGCGCAGGCGCAGGTCGGGCCAGGTTTCTTCCTGGACACCGGCCACCACGACCAGGTCCCATTCCAGGCCCTTGGACCGGTGCGCGGTCAGGATACGGACCGCCTCGTCCCGGGTGGCCTGCTCGGCCAGCGTGTCGCCGGCGATCTCCTGGCCGGCCAGGCTGTCGATGAACAGGCCCGGCGCACCGGGGGGCAGTGTGTCGGTGAACCGGCCGGCCGCGTCGAACAGCGCCAGCATGGCGTCGAGATCCCGGTCGGCCGCCGCCCCGGCCGCGCCGCCCGCGGCGCTGGCGGCCTGCCAGACCGGGGCGAGGCCAGAGGCGTCCCAGACGGCCCAGAGGGTCTCCTCCGCGGTCTGGCCGGCCGCGATGGCGTCGCGCGCGATGGGCAGCAGCCGCGCCAGCTTCTCCGCGGGCGCCGCGACCGCCCGCGGCACCATGATCAGCTCGCGCGGGTCGAGGATGGCGGCGGCCAGCAGGTCACCCGGATCGTCGGGCCGGCGCGGGCCCTGGGCGGCCGAATCGGCGCCGGCCGTAGCACTGATCTCGCGCAGCCAGCGGCGCAGCCGGCGCAGCCCGAGAGCGTCGGTGCCGCCGAGCGGCCCGGTGAGCAGCTCGGTGGCGGTCTGCTCGTCCAGCGCCCCGGGCCACAGCGCGCAGCGCAGCAAGGTCAGCAGCGGCCGGGTCCCCGGTTCCTCGGGCAGCGGCAGCTCGTCCCCGGCGACGGACACCGGGACGCCCGACGCGGTCAGGGCCCGCCGCAGCAGCGGGACCTGCCGGGTCGCCGAACGGACCAGGATCGCCATCGACGACCACGCGATGCCGTCGGCCAGGTGGGCGCGGCGGAGCGTGTCCGCGATGAGCGCGGCTTCCTGGCTCGCACTCTCCGCGACCGCGATCCGGATCTCACCGGGCTCGGCGCCGGGCCGGGCCCGTAGCTCGCGGTGGCCTGCGTGGCCGCCCGCCAGGTGCCGGGCAATCCGGCGGGAGGCGGCGATGAGGGCTGGCCCGCTGCGCCGGTTGGTGCCGAGCGCGACGACCGGGGCGGGGCGGCCATCGGCCGCGCGGAACCGGTCAGGGAACTCGGTGATGGCCCGGACGTCGGCGCCGCGGAAGGCGTAGATCGACTGGTCGGGATCCCCGACGGCGATCAGCTCGCGCCCGTCACCGGCCAGCGCGCGCAGCAGCGATTCCTGAGCCGGGTCGCTGTCCTGGTACTCGTCCACCAGGACGACGTCGTAGGCCTGGCGCTCGCGCTGGCGGGTCGCGGTCCGGCTCAGCAGGGCGGCCGCGATGCGGACAATCTCCGCGTAGTCGTAGGCGGCGACCGGCGCGAGGTCGAAGCGCGCCGCGTAACGGTCGAGGAAGCGCCCGGCGGCCATCCAGTCCTCGCGCCTGCGCTGGCGGCCGAGGGCGGCGACGCGGCGGCCATCCATCCCGCGTTCGGCGGCCCGGAGCAGGAAGTCGCGCAGCTCCTCGGCGAACCCCCGGGTGGCCAGGGCCGGGCGGAACGCCTCCGGCCAGTGCGCGGCCCCGTCGGCGAGCTCGCCGCGCAGTAGCCGGCGGACCTCGAGCAGCTGCTCGGGCCCGGACAGCAGCCGGGGCGGCTCCTCTCCCAGCAGCGCGAACTCGCGGCGCACCAGGGCGTAAGCGTAGCTGTGGAAGGTGAGCGCGAGGGGCTCCCTGATCGTGCGGTGCAGCCGCCCCGCGATGCGCTCGCGCAGCTCGCCGGCCGCCTTGCGGCTGAAGGTGAGCACCAGCACCCGGGCCGGGTCCAGGTCACGGTCCTCGATCCGGTGCGCCACCGTCTCGACGATGGTGGCCGTCTTGCCGGTGCCGGGGCCGGCCAGCACGAGCAGCGGGCCGCCGGAATGGCTGACCACTCGCTGCTGCGTGGCGTCGAGGCTGAGCCGCGCGGCGGCCGCGGCCGGATGGCGGACCAGCCGGTAGGGGTGCCCGGCCTGGGCGTGCGCCGGGGGTGAGGTGCTTTCCATCTCAACGGCATTCCAGCAGAGCCCACTGACATTCCGACGGATTTTGGCCGAGCCGTGTGCGACCGGACCGGGCTAGCCCGGCCGGAGGCCGTGCCAGCGGGCGCGGCGCATGTCGACGCGGACCGGCGCGCCGCCGGCCGACGGGCGCAGCGGGGTGCCCTCGGCGCGGTAGCGGGCGAGGGCCGCGCGCTCGTGCCCGGCCAGCAGCGAGCCGTCGGCGTGGATGACCCGCCACCAGGGGACCGCACCGCCGCTGGTGGCCAGGACCCGGCCGACCCGGCGGGGCCCGCCACGGCCCAGGTACTCGGCGATGTCGCCGTAGGACATCACGTGGCCGGGCGGGATCGCCTCAACCGTGTCCAGGACGTCACTGGCGAAGTCGTCCAGCGGCGCGGAGTCAGTCATGTGGAACCGGGTGGCCAGGGGAACCGGCCGCGGTGAACGGCACGGGGGCGGACGGGGCCCGCTCCTGCTCCCGGCGCCGCATCCGGCGCCGCACCGCGAGCCGGCTCACCGCGGCCATGACCAGCACGAGCGCGGCCAGGGCCAGGATGGCGCAGAGGACAAGCTGCCCGCTGCCGCGCGGCCGGACCGGCTCGGGGGGAACCGCGGACGGGCCGCCGCCGAAGTTCACGGCCGGCGTCGCGCCCAGGCCGGCGGCCCGCTGGGCGGACAGCTGGCCGGCCGCGGCCAGCGCGGCGGCCGCGTCCACCGTGCCGAAACCGACCTCCTGGTCGTAACCGCCCGCGGGCCGGAACCGGGTGGTGGAGCTGAGCGCGCGGGCCAGCAGGTCGGGCGCGAGCCCGGGGTATCTCGACTTGATCAGGGCGGCGACGCCCGCGACCAGCGCGCACGCCGGGCTGGTGCCGGTCACCAGCCAGTACTGGCCGTCCCGGCCCTGAGCCGAGATGTCGACGCCCGGCGCGGCGACCTCAACGGAGAGGTTGTCGCTGGAGAATCCGGCCACGGTCCCGCTGGAGCTCACCGCGGCGACGCCGATCACACCCGCGTAGTCGGCGGGGAACTTGACCGGCGCGTACCCCTTCCGGCTGGCGGTCGGCGTATCACCGGAGTTGCCGGCGGAGGCCACCACGGCGACGCCGTGCCCGTACGCGTACTGCAGGGCGGAGCGGACGCTGGCGCTGGGCGAGCTGTAGCCGATGGACATGCTGATGACGCCCGCGCCGTGATCGACGGCGTACCGGATCCCCTGGGCCAGCGAGTCCTGGACCCGGTCCTCCTGCTCGCGCTCGTAAGTGCTGTAGCCAGGATCCTGTCCGTCCGGGATGACCCGGACGGACAGGATCCTGGCCTGCGGGGCGACGCCGACGATGCCGTCGTGCCCGCCCGCGCCGTGGCCGTGCCCGGCGATGATCGACGCCATCCAGGTGCCGTGCTGGCCCCAGTCGGCGCTGCTCGGGGAGGTGCTGAGGCCGGTCAGATCCGTCCCGGCGGTCACCGATCCGGACAGGTCGGACACCGTGGGCTGCACGCCGCTGTCCAGCACGGCCACGGTGACGCCCTGTCCCCGGCTCACGGTCCACGCGGCCGGGACGTTCAGCATGGCCAGAACGCCCTGCTGGCCGTCGCGGACGCTGTCCGCCATCGCCGGCGGCGCGGTCGCGCTCTGCACCCCCAGCGCCCCGGTGCACGCGGCGGCCAGGCTCAGCGCCGCGGCCAGCCGGAGCCTCAGCATCCGGGGGACCCGGGGCAGGACGGCGGCCGGGGCGGCGTGGCCAGGGTGCTGGCGACCGCCTGGGCGACGCCGCGGGCGGCGCTGACCATTTCGCTCTCCGCGTACTGGTCGTCTCCGATCGAGACCCGGGGGCGGCCGTCCACGTACCCGGCGGTGTACATGATGACGTAGGGGCCGGCCGCGAAACTCCGGGAGATCTGACGCTGCGCGTCACCGAACAAGCCAGCCGGGGTCCCGGCGAACGCCACCGCGTGCACCCCGGGGTCCAGGGCGCCGCGGGCCCCCGCGCGCGCCATCGCGTACCGGGCGGCGGACGCCTGGGCGGCGCCGGGCAGCACCGCGACCCCGACCGTCATGACGTAGGTGGCGGACTCGTCGGTATAGGTCGCCCGCAGCAGCGCCTGGCAGCCCCCGGCGTCCAGCAGCCGCGCCGCGGCCGCGTCGGTCCCGTCGGCACAGGAAGACTGCCCGGCGATGCCGACGCGGGCGGCCTGCAGGTTCACGCCGCTCAGGTCGGCGAGAGTCGCGGCGGGCAGCTGGTAGCGGACGGAGGCCGGAAAGATCTCCCCCGCCGGGACAGACCGCCACCGGTTGCTGACCTCCCACGCCATGATCCGCCGCTGCTCGGCGGCACTGAGGTGCCGGGGCAGCAGCTGGACGGCCAGTCCGGTCAGCGAGACGATCAGGCCGACGGCGCCGAAGATGGCCGCGGTCAGCGCGACGGTGCTGCCGGCCCCCCGGGACCGGCGCCGCCGCGGGCGAACGGGGCGGCCCGGGCGGACGGCGGTGGCATATGGCGACGAACGCGGCCTTTCACCCCACGCATCCGGCTCGTTCGGCACAAGGGAATGGTACGGCCTGGTCTGGGCTGACTGACGGCAGTTTGAGGCTGATCGTGCCACCAGACGCCAATGGCCGCCGGCCACCCGGCGGCCATTGGCGAGCGTGGTAGGTCAGTAGGTCGGCAGGCTCGGGTCGATCTGGCTGACCCAGGCCAGAACGCCGCCGCCGACGTGCACCGCGTCAGAGAAACCAGCGTCCTGCACGATCGCGAGGGCCTGGGCGCTGCGCGCACCGCTCTTGCAGTGCAGCACGATCCGCTTGTCCTGCGGCAGCCGTTCCAGGGCGGCACCGGAGACAAACTCTCCCTTCGGGATCAGGGTGGCGCCGGGTATCGACACGATCTCGTACTCGTTCGGCTCGCGGACGTCCACGAGGAAGATGGGATCGCCCGTGTCCATCATGTTCTTCAGGTCGCGCGCTGTGATCGTGGAGCCCTGCGCCGCCTGCTGCGCTTCCTCCGAGATCGCGCCGCAGAACGCGTCGTAGTCGATGAGCCTGGTGATCGTGGGGTTCTTCCCGCACACCGGGCACTCCGGGTCCTTGCGGACCTGGACCGACCGGTAGGTCATCTCCAGGGCGTCGTAGATCATCAGGCGCCCGACCAGCGGCTCGCCGATCCCGGTGATGACCTTGATGGCCTCGTTGACCTGGATCGAGCCGATCGACGCGCACAGCACGCCGAGGACGCCGCCCTCGGCGCAGGACGGCACCATCCCGGGCGGCGGCGGCTCGGGGTACAGACAGCGGTAGCACGGGCCGTGCTCGGCCCAGAACACGCTCGCCTGCCCGTCGAACCGGTAGATCGATCCCCATACGTAGGGCTTGCCGAGCAGTACCGCGGCGTCGTTGACCAGGTAACGCGTGGCGAAGTTGTCCGTTCCGTCCACGATCAGGTCGTAGGGCTCGAAGATCTGCAGGGCGTTGTCTGAGTCCAGGCGTTCGGTGTGGAGGACGACTTCGACGTACGGGTTGATCTCACGGATGCTGTTGCGGGCGGACTCCGCCTTGAGGCGCCCGACGTCCGACACTCCGTGGATGATCTGGCGCTGCAGGTTGGACTCGTCCACGACATCGAAATCGACGATGCCGAGGGTCCCGACGCCCGCGGCGGCCAGGTAGAGCAGAGCGGGTGAGCCGAGCCCGCCGGCGCCAACGACCAGCACCTTGGCGTTCTTCAGCCGCTTCTGCCCGGTCATCCCCACGTCGGGGATGATGAGGTGGCGGGAGTAGCGCTTCACTTCGTCCACGGAGAGCTCGTCGGCCGGGGAGACCAGGGGTGGCAACGACACAGTGCTCTCCAGATCAATGGGCTCATGATGGCTGTACGGCACCCCTCGGGGGGTACCTCCCTAGACAACCGGGACGGACAGTGGCTCATTCCCGGTGAGCATCCGGCGGAACTCGGCCGCGACGGCGGCCGGGCGCTCCATCTGGGCCACGTGCCCGGTCAGGGGCAGTACGACGACCCGGGCCCGGCGGAATGTGCGCGCCGCACGCCCGGCCATCCGGGGGTCGACGATCCGGTCGTGGCTGCCGTAGATGATGAGCGACGGAGCGCTGACCCGCGCGGCGTCGCGCCACAGCGAGGCACTGCCGCGGCGCAGGTATTCCGCGACGATGGACCGGGCGCAGCGGACCAGTACCGCCCCGCCGTAACCGAGCTGGTCCCGGCGCTCGATCTCGGCGATGTCCGCGGCGATACGGTCCGGGTGCACGCACGTGCCGTCGAAGTAGATCGCGGCGATGGACGCCTCGACCCGGTCCTGCGGGGACATCTTCTGCGCCCGGCTCAGCACCCAGCTGCCGAACTTCGGGACGCACAGGGCCGGAAAGCGGGCGGTGGCCGGGCGCAGCCACAGATCCGGCATGGCCGGGGCGATGAGGGTCAGCGACCGGACCAGGTCGGGGCGGGTCGCGGCGACCCGGGTGCAGACGGCGCCGCCCAGGGAGTTGCCGAACAGGTGGACCGGACCGCGGCCGCGCTGTTCGATCAGGGCCGCGACCGTGGCCGCCTGCCCGTTCACCGTGCAGCTCTGCTCGGCGGGCGGGGAGTGCCCGAAGCCCGGCAGGTCGAGAGCGTCGCACGCGACGCCGGCACCGTCGACGGACGTGCTCAGCAGGTGCATGAGGTCGGTCCAGTTGGTGGAGGAACCGCCGAAACCATGGACGAACAGGGCAGGCTCGGCCCCGTCGCTCGCGCCCAGGGCCGTCGGGGCAGTCCGCACGAAGACGTCCCCGTCACCCAGGCCGACGAACTCCCCCGGCCACGCCGGAATGGGCTCTGCCATGGACCGCCTCCCGCCGGGTGGACACGGCGTTCACTGACACTTCAGGTTAGACAACCAGCCGTTCACCTAAAACACCCAGGCTGGATTCTGGGTGTGGTCAGACGGCCGCCCGGCGATACCTGGCCGCCGCCAGGCTGGCCCGCAGGGATTCAGCGAGGTCCGGCTCCGGAGTGCTGGGCTCGCTGGGCTCGCTGGGCTCGCTGGGCTCGCTGGGCTCGCTGGGCTCGCTGGGCTCGCTGGGCTCGCTGGGCTCGCTGGGCTCGTGGTCCGAGGGGCCCTGTTCCGGCCTTCCTGAGACCTTTGTTCTGCTGAGGGTGTCCAGTTCTTCCTGGTAGCGATCGTGGTGAGCGGCCGGGTCGAACCGCTGTGTCATCGCGTCGATCAGTGATGTCGCCATCGTCAGCTCCGGCTCCGGCGGGCGGGGCCCGGTGCCGGAGGCCAGGAAGGGGAAATCGGCTCCGGCGACCTCGCCGGGCGCCAGCAGGGTCTGCAGGACCAGGACGCCGTCCCGGACGCGGAGCCCGGCCAGGGCCTCCCGCTGGCGCAGCGTCACCGTAACGACCGCGACCTTGCCGGCGCGCTGCAGCGCCTCGCGGAACACGATGTACGCCCGGGTGGCGGATTCGGCCGGCTCCAGGTAGTAACTCCGGGCCACCAGGATGGGGTCGATCTCGTCGGCCCGGGTGAAGGAGCGCACCTCAATGCGGTGCGTGCGCTCCCGCGGCAAGCTGGCCAGCTCCTCGTCGGTCAGCATCACCACGTCGCCGCCGGGCCGCTCGTAGCCCTTGGCCACGCCGGCGTAGGGGACCTCCCGGCCGCAGTCCAGGCAGACCCGGCGGAACGATATCCTCCCGCCGTCCTCGCGGTGGACCTGGCGGAAGGCCACCTCCCGGGGCTGCGTCGCCGGGTACAACCGGACCGGGATATTCACCAGGCCGAACGAGATGGCACCGGCCCACAGACTGCGCATGGCCCGAGTAATACCCGCCGGGGCGGGCAGTAAAGAGCGGGCGAACCAGGGCCCCGGCTGAGATGATGGTCGGACCCGCTTATTCCGGGCGTGGTCCCGGGGCCGCGGGAGGGAAGGTGATCTTATGCCCGAATTCGATGTCGTCGTGCTCGGCGGCGGGACCGCGGGTGTGCACGTCGCCTCCGCGGTCGCCCGGGCAGGCCGTTCGGTGGCGCTGGCCGAGGCCGGGCTGGTGGGCGGCGAGTCTCCCTATCTGGCGTGCCTGCCCTCCAAGGCTTTGCTGGAGGCGGCTGGCCGGGGCGAGGCGTGGGAAAACGCGGTCGCCCGGCGGGACGAGGCGGCCAGCCACCTGGACGACACGGCAGCGGCCGCGCGCCTGGCCGAGGCGGGTGTGACGCTGTTCCGCGGCACCGGGAAGGTGACGCAGCCCGGAACGGTGGAAGTCCCGGCAAACGATCCGGTGAGCTATACCGACCTCGTCGTCACCACGGGCAGCGAGCCGGTCGCGCCGCCGATCGAGGGCCTCGCCGACATCCCCGCCTGGACCAGCGCCGAGGCCCTGAGCTACCCGGACCTGCCACGGCGGCTGGTGGTCCTCGGCGGCGGCTCCGCCGGGTGCGAGCTGGCGCAGATCTATGCGGCGTTCGGCTCGCAGGTGACGCTGGTCGAGACGGAGAACGTCCTGCTGCCGGCCGAGGCCGCCTTCACCGGGGAGATCCTGGCCGGGGCCCTCCGCCGGACCGGCGTCGACGTGCGCCTCGGCTCCGCAGCGGCGAAGGCCGAGCGGACCGACGAGGGACTGGCGCTCACCCTGGAGGACGGGACGCGGATAGAAGCGGACCGGGTGCTGCTGGCGACCGGGCGGCGTCCCCGGCTCAGCGGCCTCGGCCTGGACAAGCTCGGCGTCGAGGTCAAGCCCGGCGCGGCGATCCCGGTCGACGCCACCTGCCGGGTGGTCACGCCCGGCCCGGCGGACGGCCAGCGAGCCGGCCTGTGGGCGGCGGGAGACGTCACCGGGCTCGGCACGCATTCGCACACGGCGAAGTACCAGGGCGCCGTGATCGCCGCGAACATCCTGGGCCAGCGGCGGGAGGCGGACTACCGCGCCATCCCGCGCGCGGTGTTCACCATGCCGCCGGTGTTCGCGGTGGGCGTCTCCCCGCAGGGCGCCGCCGAGGCGGGGATATCCGTGCTGACCGGGAGCGCCGACCTGCAGGGTACGGCGCGGGCTACCCTGACGGGTGCGGATGCCGGGCGCGTCGAGCTGTACGCTCATCCGGAATCGGGGCTGCTGCTGGGGGCCGCGGCGATCGGGCCGCACGCGCCGGACTGGATGGGCGAGGTGACCGTGGCCATCCGGGCCGGACTTCCCCTGGCGATCCTGGCCGATACGGTGCACGCTTTCCCCACCTGGAGTGCGGCGCTCGAGTCGGCCATCAGGGATCTGGCCAGCCAGCTCTCGTGACCACACCGATGCCGAACGAACATACGAGGAGTGGCTCGCATTGAGCGAGATGGACATGGAAAAGCCGACGGACGACGCCCTCGAGCAGGAGCGCGCGGTCGTCGAAACCGACGAGGAGGACGTGCCGGAACACCCGGACATACCGCTCGACGCGAACGAAGCCGACGTGGTGGAGCAGGAGCGGACGGTCAGCGACGACGATGACGACTACCGGTGAGCAGGCCGCCCGGGCAAGTACCCGGGCAGCGAAACTAGCTGGTCGGACGGCTGGGCCTTAACATGGCCGGAAACGCGGAGAATCGTCCTCCACTCGGCTCAAGGATCTCGGAGACTGCGGTGACGGCAACGTCCGACGCACGGCCACGGGGGGCGCGGATGCCACGACAGGCCCGCCGCCGCCAACTGCTCGGCGCAGCTCAGGAGGTGTTCGTCTGCCAGGGCTACCACGCCGCCGCGATGGACGAGATCGCAGACCGGGCCGGGATCAGCAAGCCGGTGCTCTACCAGCACTTCCCGAGCAAGCTCGAGCTGTACCTCGCGCTGCTGGACGAAAGTGTGGACGCGCTCATCGGCACCGTCCGCACGGCGCTGAGCTCGACGAACGAGAACAAGCAGCGGGTGGCCGCGACGTTCGGCGCGTACTTCGGCTTCGTGGCCAACCAGGGCGGGGCCTACCGGCTGGTGTTCGAGTCCGATCTGGGCAACGAGCCCGCCGTCCGGGCCCGGCTCGACCGGTCAGTCCAGGAGTGCGCGGAGATGATCAGCGAGGTCATCAAGGAAGACACGCGCATACCGGCCGACGCCGCGCACCTGCTCAGCGTGGGCCTGGTGGGGACGGCTCAGGTCACCGCGCGATACTGGCTCGGCAGCGACGGCCGCATCCCGCAGGAGGAGGCCGAGCAGTTGATGGCCCGGCTGGCCTGGCGGGGCATCAGCGGCTGGCCCCTCAGCAGCTGACCAGCGGCTAATCCGGATCGAAGGAGCCTGGTGGAAGTTCGTATTGGAGTTCAGTCCGCGCCGCGCGAGCTGACCGTGGAGACCAGCACGCCAGCCGACCAGATCGAGCGGTCCCTGACGGACGCCCTGGCCGGCGACGGCGTTTTCACGCTCGCCGTGGAGAAGGGCGGCAAGGTGTTCGTGCCGGCGGACAAGATCGCCTACCTCGAGTTCATCGGAGCGGAGGCCCGCCCGATCGGCTTCGGCAACCTCTGAGCTGCTGACCTTGGCCGGGAAGCGTCCTGCTACACTTTGGGTTGTACGTGGTACGGATGCGGCGACCGCGGCGCGCCGGCGATGGCGCAGGCGGCGGGACACGCCCCCGTACCCGAACGGGCACCGTGCGCGGTTAACGCCGCGGTGGCATACGACGGACCTTCGCCCCGCCGGCCTGCGGGTGGCGGGGCAAGGGGTATTGATGGAGGCTGAACCCCCTGACGAGCGAAACATTGACCGGGCACAGTCCCGGCAGCGAGATTGTGCTGGATGACGAGCCAGCCGGAGGCGCGGACAGCGCGCACGCGGTTCCGTTCCGTGAATTCGGTGTCTCCGACACGATCTGCGCGGCCCTTGAGGCCGCAGGAATCCACACCACCTTTCCCATTCAGGCCCTGACCCTGCCCATCGCGCTGGGCGGCCACGACATCATCGGCCAGGCGCGGACCGGCACCGGCAAGACGCTGGGCTTCGGCATCCCGCTCCTGCAGCGGCTGCAGGACGGCCCGCCGGCCGCCCCGAAAGCGCCGCGCGCTCTGGTGGTCGTGCCGACCCGGGAACTGGCGATCCAGGTCGCCGGCGACCTGCGGATGGCGGGCTCCGGCCTGGGCACCCGCGTGCTGACGCTCTACGGCGGCCGGGCGTATGAGCCGCAGATCGAGGCGCTCCGCGCGGGCATCGACATCGTCGTCAGCACACCCGGGCGGCTGCTCGATCTGGTCGGGCAGCGCCACCTGGGCCTGGGCGACGTCCGCACCCTCGTCCTGGACGAGGCGGACAAGATGCTCGACCTCGGCTTCCTGCCGGACGTCGAGCGCATTCTGCAGCTCACCCCCGAAGGCCGGCAGACCATGATGTTCTCGGCCACGATGCCCGGTGAGGTCGTCACGCTGGCGCGGCGGCATCTGCACCGGCCGACGCACGTACGCGCCGAGACCATCGACGCTCCCGCGCCGGTCCCGAGCACCCGGCAGCACGTCTTCCGCGTCCACCACATGGACAAGGTCGAGGTGCTGGCGCGCGTCCTGCAGGCCGACGGCCGGGGCCTGACGATGGTGTTCTGCCAGACCAAGCGGGCCGCCGACCAGGTCGCGGGCGCCCTGGCGACGCGGGGCTTCGCGGTCGCGACCGTTCACGGCGACCTCGGCCAGGGCCAGCGGGAGCGCGCGCTGCGCGCGTTCCGCAGCGGCAAGGTCGACGTGCTCGTGGCCACCGAGGTGGCCGCGCGCGGGCTCGACGTCGAGGACGTCACGCACGTCGTGAACTTCGAATGCCCCGACGACGACAAGGCCTACCTGCACCGCATCGGGCGAACCGGGCGCGCGGGGCGGGACGGCGTCGCGGTGACGTTCGTCGACTGGCGTGACATGCACCGCTGGAGGCTCATCGATGAGGCCCTCGGCCTGGCCCAGGCCGAGCCGGCCGAGACGTACTCCACCTCCGACCACCTCTTCACCGAATTGGGTATACCGCGGTCGGCGACCGGCACCCTGCCGAAGGCCATGCGCAGCCGGGCCGGCCTGGACGCCGAAGACGTCGAGGACATCGGCGAGACCGGGCGGCTGGCCGCGACCGGCGCGAAGGGACCGCGGAGCGCCCCGGCCCGGGGCGGCCGCAGCCGGCGCGGTGCCGCCGCGGTGCCGGACGGCCGGACGCCGGCCGACGGCGCCGACCGCAGTGACGGCCACGACGTCGCGCCCCGGGAACGCTCCCGGGTCCGCCGGCGGACCCGGGGCGGCCGCGACGCCCGGACCCCGGACCCGCTGGGGCCGCACGAGCCGCGCGACGGCGCCGGCCAGCCGGCCGCGCAGCCGTCCGCCCACTCGTCCGCGCACCCCGCCGCGGGCAAGCACGCGGACGGCGCCGAGCGCAGCGCCCGGCCCCGGCGGCGCCGGACGCGGGGCGGTCAGACCGCGTCCTGAGCGACCGCGCCCACCGCCGCCGCCCACCGCCGCCGCCCACCGCTGGCCGCTGCAGCGTAAGGCCCGGCCAGCGGGGGCGCAAGCGTGTGATTGCCGCCCGTTCGCGTGATTCAATGGCAGCAGCGACGTTCCGGTACGTCTATCAGCATGGGCATCAGAAGTGCTCGGTAAGGGTTCCGACGGTGAGCACCCCCACGTCCCTCGTCCTGCCTGACGGCGTCCGGCGGACGGCGATCGAGACAAGCCGCGGGGCCTTCGCGGCGCTCGAAGCCGTGCCCGGTTCAGGCGTCTGCGAGCGCCAGCCCGCCGTCCTGGTTCCCGGTTACACGGGGAGCAAGGAAGATTTCCTGGCCATCCTGCACCAGCTGGCCGCGGCCGGCCGCCGGGTGCTGGCGCTCGACATGCGCGGGCAGTACGAGACGGCCGGCCCGGACGATCCCCGGGCCTACACCATCGGTGAGCTCGCCTTCGACATCGCCGCGGTCATCGACGCCGTGGCCGCCCGCGGGGCGGCTCCGGACGGCAGCGCGGGCGGCGGACGCGGACTGGTGCACGTGGCCGGCCACTCCTTGGGCGGCCTGGTGGTACGCGAAGCCGTCCTGGCTGGCGCCTCCGGCATCGGATCCCTCACGTTCATGAGCTCCGGGCCGGGCCACCTGACCGGACCGCCGGCCGCCGAACTGGCCCAGCTGACCGCGAGCCTGGAGGGCAGCAGCCCCGAGGTCATGCGGCGCACGATCCGGCACATCTGGGACAGCACCGTGGCGCCCCAGGCGACCGCCGCGGACGTCGACGCCCAGGTCACGGCCTTCCAGCGGAATCGTATGCTGCGCAACTCCGCCGTCGGGCTGCGCGTCATGGGCCAGTACCTGCTCGTCGCCCCGGACCGCACGGCCGAGCTGGCCCGCTCGGTTGATGCCCCCGTCCTCGTCCTGTACGGCGAGGACGACGACAAGTGGGAGCCGGCCGAGCAGGAGCAGATGGCGTCGCGGCTGACCGCCGAACGGGTCTGCATCCCGGCCGCAGCCCACTCCCCTGCCGTAGACGCGCCGGAGACGACCGCCAGCGCGCTCAACGCGTTCTGGCACGCGGCCGAGGCCGCAGCGGACGGCCGGGACCGCGCGGCCGGGCGGAAATCCCGGGCCCGCCAGCTGTAGGACTCAGGCGCTCTCCTGGTCCGTGATGCCGTCCCAGGGACGGTGCGCGGGGCTGGCCGCGGCTCCCTCGGCGCAATGCTGCCGGTAGTCGCACCAGCCGCAGCCCGGCCCGGGCCGGGGCGGGAACACCTCGTCGTACCGCGCGGGCTCCAGGCCACCGCGGTAGGCCTGGTCCGCCCCGGCGCACTCGGCGGCGATGTCCTCGGCCCGGCGCACCTGCCGGGCCAGCGTGCCGTCGGTGTGCTCCCAGCCGAGCATGGTCCCGCTGGGCAGGTGGTGCAGTTCGACCCGGTGGCAGGGCCGGCGCAGCGAACGCGCCGCCGCGACCGCGTACAGGGCGAGCGCCAGCGAACTGCGCGCGTCGTCCGTGCTGAGCAGATGACGCCCGGTCTTGTAGTCCACGACGACCAGCTCGGTGCCGCCGCGGCCGGCCTGGGGCGCCATGCCCACCGGGCCCGGCGGGCCCGCCGGGCCTGCCAGGCGCTCGTCCAGCCGGTCGATGCGCCCGGACACGGTGATGCGGTCGGTGCGGGTCGCGACCGTCCGCTCCACGCCCAGCGGCTCGTCGGCCGGGTCCAGCGCCGCCACGTAGGACTCGACCATCGCGCGGGCCCGCGCGCGCTGCCGCGCGGACTGCCGCTCGTCCGCAAAGCCCTGGGCGATCCATCCCGCTTGGAGCAGGTCACCGGCCGCGGTCACGGTGCGCCCCGACAGCGGCAGCCGCCACCAGCCCGCGAGCGCGTTGTGCACGCTGGCACCGAGGCTGTTGTGGGCCCAGGGTGCCCCCTTCGGCGGGGGCGGCCGGTCCAGATAGGTCATCCGGTAACGCCGGGGGCAATCCAGCCAGGAGGTGAGGCGCGTCGGGGTGCACGCATACAGCTTCTCCGGCATCCCGCCGAAGCTGAGCTGCTCCGCCGCGCACACATGCTCCTCCCCTGTCACCGTCCGCAAGTTACCAGGTACCACTGTCAAAAGGGCGTCAACGCTGGTGCGCGAAGGCGAGCACGGCGGTCGCGACGAGCTGGACCGCGATCGCGGACAGCAGCAGGCCCGCGATGCGGGTCAGCAACTCGACCGTTCCTGTTGAACTAGCAGAAGATGGTCCTCGCTAGTCGGCGGCCCCGGACGGTCCTGGGCTGCCTGGTCGGGCGGGCGTGCCCGTCTGGCCGTCGCGGTCTTCCGCCACCCGGGTGGCTGCCGCTGGGCCTCGTGGGGCCTGCCGTTCCTGGTCGTTTGCCTGGCCGCGGGTGCTCGGGGGGCAGCTCTCCGGCGGCTGATCCGCTGGCCGCCGCCGGTCACGCCTGCCCGTCGCCGCGCCCGGTGGCCGAGCGCACGCCTGCCGATCACCACAGCGGCCGCGTGGTGGCCGCTGACGGGGACCGGGGAACCTCGTTCCCGCAGCGGGCCGAGCCAGTGATCGGCCCCCCAGCGGGAGGTGTAAGCCGGGTCGGCAGCGATGACCGCCAGGCCCGCGTTGGAGGCCATCTGGACGAGCCGGTCCCGGAATCGCGCGGTCGGCAGGCCGGAGACCAGCGCACGATAGCTCCGGCCGCGCCGGCCGCGCGAAGGCCGACCGTCGTGGCGCTCGCGTCCTTGTTCGCGGGCATCAGCGAAGTCCAGGTCCTCGATCACGATCGCCTGGCAGCCGCGTTCGCGGGCCAGCCCGATGACCGCCGAGATGGCGGCGCGCAGCCGCCCATCGCGCTGTGAGGCCGGCAACCCGGAAAGCGCCAGCAAGACGGTCACGGGCGGCCCGGCAGGGTTCCCGTCCGGGGTAACCGCCCACACGGCCAGGTGCCCATGGTTCAGGTCGACCGCCAGCACCGGGTGCGCCCGCAGCTCATCCAGGCACCGCGCGGGCGCGGGCGCGGCCTTCCACGATGCGTCCACGTACCACCGGCCCCGCACCGGGTCAAAGCTGATGTCATAACGGACCGCCCTGGTGGCTGCCTGCGCGGCGACCTCGCCGCCCCGGTAGGAGAACCCGACCGGGGCCGACAGCCGGTAGCGGCTGCGCGGCCGGTTCGCCAGATGAGACAGCGGGGCGGGCAGCCGTATCTCCAGCCAGCCTTCGCCGGGGTTCCAGCGGATCGTCTCGTTGCCCCACGCCTTGTCCTTCTCCCCGTCGGCGGTCAGGAACAGGCGTGCCGCCTCCCACTGCACCCGCCACTGTGCCTGGGTGAGCCCGGCGGCGAGGTTTCCGCGTTTGCGCAGCAGCGTCTTCCCGCCCCGCACCACCGGCACCGACCCCGCCTCCATCCGCCGCTGCACCCCGGCCAGCCTGGCGTGCAGCACCTGGAGCCGGACAGTCTTTGCGTGCCGCTCCGCCCCGGTGGCGTAGCCGCGCACCCGGCCGGCCTTTCCGCCAGCCGGGACCGGCAGCCGTGCCTCGATCCTCCGGATCCGGGTCCGCAGGCTCGACGCCTGGGCGCGCAGGTTCTGCCCGGCCAGCCGGACCTGGTCCTCGCTGGTCCGGGTGATCGCCCCGGCCCACCGCGACGATGATTCCGCCGTCAGCGCCCGCTTACGCTGCGCCCGGGAGGCCGCCCCTCCCTTCGCGTCCGGCCGCCTGTCCGCGCACCGCGCGGCCAGGTCACGCCCGGCCAGCGATCCCAGGTGCCTGCCCGCCGCCCACAGCACCGATTCGTCCCGTGCCGACACGCGCAGCCGGGTCCGCACCCGCGCCCCGGCCGGGGCAGCCGCCACGAACGGGGCCGCGACCGGGCGCAGCGGCACGCTCACCCGGCACCGCCCACCACGATCGCCTGTCCTCTCAGATACACACCATAAGCGTGTCATATAGAACATGATTTCGCCTCCAACGACACGCTGAACGGCGCAACTGTTAGAGTTAGAACCCCGTTGTCGGTCAGGATGCGGTGGATCACCGCGGAGAACCGCATCGCCAGCCACACCACGATCATCACGGCCAGGATGGCCAGCGCCAGGGCCAGCACGTTGGCCGGGCTGTGGATCCGCTGGACGTACAACATGGTGGCGACGATCGCGCCCGGCCCGGCCAGCAGCGGGGTGCCCAGCGGGACGAACGCGACGTTGGCCCGGGCCCGCTGCTCGGAGGTGGGCTCATCCGATTTGCCGGTCAGCAGTTCCAGCGACACGAGCAGCAACAGCAGGCCGCCGGCGCCCTCCAGCGCGGGCAGCCCGACCCCGAGATAGTTGAGGATCGTCCGGCCGAACAGGGCGAACGCGACGATGACACCGAACGCGACGACGGCGGCCTGCCACGCCAGACGGGGGATCTTGCTCCGTGACTATTACGGGGTTGACACGCGGGCAACTCATCGACGGGGGCATGCCGCGCGGCGCGCCTGCCCCCCCCGGCGGCCACGGCACCGGCTGGCCGCCCCATCAGGCGGGTTGGTGCGGTGCAGGCGACGGAGCCGTTCGACATGAATGATCCCTAAACGGCTCCGTGGCCTGCGCCTACCCCGGCAGGCAGACCACCGCCCGGGCGGATCGCATTGATCTCCGCCCGGGCGGTGCGCCGGTCAATCCCCGGAGCCGCGCGGCATGCCGCTCATCCCGGCGTGATGGCGATAATCGCCGTCCACGGTGTTCACCGGCGAGCGGGCACCGTCAGCCCGAGGCCGTGTTCGACCACGAGGAGTAGCCGGCTGCGTTATACGCCCGCACGCGGTAGTAGTACTTCTTGCCCGCCACCACCGTGTTCTTGTAGCTGGTGACGGTCGGGCCGACGGCGTAGCTGGTAACGGTAGTGAACCTGGCGTTGGTCGACCGCTGGATCCATATCTTCGTCGCCGCCGACGGGGGTTTGGCTTGGTTCTTCCACGTCAGCGATACCGTCTTCCCCTTGCTCGTGGCTTTGAGGCCACTCGGCGCGGCCGGGGGGCCGACGACGCTGAGGGTGAAGGACTGGGTGGCGTCAGGACTGACCCCGTTGGTGGCGGTGATCGTGAACTTGTACGTGCCGCCCGCGGCCGGTGTTCCGGAAAGTGCCGCCGTGCCGTCCCCGTTGTCGGTGAACGTGACTCCCTTCGGCAGTGTGCCCGTCTCGGACAATGCGCTCGTGGGCGACCCGGTCGACCTGACGGTAAAGGTCCCGGCGTGGTCGACGGTAAAGGTGGCGCCGGCAGGGCTGGTGATCTGAGGCGCCTGGAGAACGACGAGGACGAAGGACTGGGTGTCAGAACCGACGACGTTCGTGGCGGTGATCGTGAGCAGGTATGGTCCGCCGGAGCCCGCAGCCGGTGTTCCGGAAAGTGCCGCCGTGCCGTCCCCGTTGTCGGTGAACGTGACTCCCGGCGGCAGTGTGCCCGTCTCGGACAATGTGCTCGTGGGCGTCCCGGTCGACGTGACGGTAAAGGTCCCAGCCTGGCCGACGGTAAAGGTGGCGTGGTCGGCGGGTGGCCGTCACGCTGTACCGCAAGAACGCGAACGCGGACCTGACCAAGCTGCTGCGCTTCTTCCCGGCCACGGTGGAGCTGCCCCCACCGCCATGCCCGCATATATCGGCGCGGTATGCGCATATCCCGGGACACCTAAGTCAGAAATCAGGTCCGGGCCGTCTTAATCGCCGCATACATCGCCACGATCGCGTGACGCGGGCCGCCCTCACGGACCTTCTGGGTCAGCGCATCGATCCACAGGAACCTATGGGGCCCGGCGTGGCGAACGATGCCGTGCCGGTCAGGCGTGACTAGGACCGTGGCAGGGCAAATCGTTAGCTGGCCTCGGGACGAAGAGGCCAGGTTCGTGATTGCTGACGGCAAGACCCTATGGGGATCTTGCTCCGTGACCCGGGATCCGCCGCAGGTCTACCTGGCCGCGCCGCTGGATGCCTGGGCGGCCAGGTGCTCCCACGATTCGGGCGGGGTGGTCTCGCGGCCGATCCGGTATCCGGTCAGCGCGCCGTGATCGTCGCTGCCGCCCGTCGCGGCCAGGCCCAGTTCACCGGCGAGGGCTCGCGCCCGGGCCCGTTCGGCCGCGGGTTGCTCGGGATGCCAGACCTCGACCCCGGCCAGCCCGGCGGCGGCCAGCCGGGCGATGGCCTCGTCCGGCACTTCGTAACCGGGCGTGCCCGGGTGCGCCAGCACGCTGACCCCGCCCGCGTCGCGGACCAGGCCGATCGCCACCGACGGGTCGAGCGCGTACTTGTCCTGATACGCGCGGCCGCCGTCACCGATCCATTCCGCGGTGAAGGCCTCGGCGGGATCGCTGATCACGCCGGCGGCGGCCATCGCGCGGGCGATGTGCGGACGGCCCACCACGCTGTCACCGGCGATCGCGGCCACCTGCTCCCAGGTGACGCCGGCGCCGAGGGCGGTCAGCTTGGCCACCATGGCGCGGGCGCGCCGCACCCGGTCGTCGCGGATGCTCGCGGTTTCCGCGGCCAGGCCGGGATGGGCCGGATCGAACAGGTAGGCCAGCAGGTGCAGGCTCCGCCCGGCCAGCTGGCAGGACAGCTCCATGCCCGGGACGAAGGTCAGGCCCGGGGGGTCCGGCGGGCCTGCGGGGCGCCGGGTGCCCGGCGAGAGTGCGGCGCGCGCCTCGGCGTGCCCGGCCACCGTGTCGTGGTCGGTCAGCGCCACCACATCGACGCCGCGTTCCCGGGCCCGCCGCATGACCTCGGCGGGCGGATCGGTCCCGTCGGAGGCACTGCTGTGGGTGTGCAGGTCGATGCGCACCGCCCCATCGTACGCAGGACCTGTCCACCCGGGTAAAGCACTGACGGGCGGCAGGCACGGGGCCTGCCGCCCGTCAGCTGGCCGGTGACTATGCCGTCACTGGCCGGCCATGGCGCTCCACTGCTGGCTGTCGAAGACGGTGCCATTCCCGTAGTCGTGCAGCGGCTGGACGTTCAGCCACGCACGCGAAATGTCGGCCGGGTTGCTGACCGGGCAGGTGAGCACGAGCGGGCTGGAGACGCTATCCGTCGCACCGTTGATGAGGAAGGTGGAGCGAGCGTTCGCCACGTCACGAATCGCCATGCTACGGTGCGCGATTGGGCCCGCGACCCAGATGGAGTTGGCGTGGAAGCACCGCTCCAGCCGGACCTTGTAGCCGGACCGGGCCGTCACACCCGGCCAGGTGCCGGCGCAGAGGTGGCTGTTGACGGCGTGCGGCTCGTACTGGAACTCGAACGCCTGAAGAGAGCTGTACCTGGCTTTGAACTGCGGCGTGAACGGGCTGTGCTTGGTCATGGTGTACAAGCTGCCGACCTTGCCGAGGTCCTTGATCACGAAGTCCTCGGCCGGGTCACGGCTGGAGGCCTTGAAGAGGATGACCTCCTGACCCGCCGCGGCCCTGCCCCGGAACGTGTCCAGGACGTAGCGGGCGCCGAACTGCAGCGTGTACAGGTACTGGAAGTGCGAAGCGCTGATGGGGGTCGTGGCCGCGCTGGCGCTCAGCGTGCCGGCCGTACCAAGGCCACCGCCGGCCAGCGCGAACGTGGCGGCTGCGGCCGCGATCTTTGCCTTGAAGGACATTCAGGTTCCTCCCAATGAAACGACGACCGTGCTCCGGGCACGGATTAAGGGGGGACCACCCCCCCAGCAGGCATCAGCTCTTTGCGCACGGATTCTTACGGTGCGTACTGGTGCCTGCTCGTGAGTGGTTCCGGCCGGATGGAAGTGCCGAGGATCAGCCCGGGCTGACGGCGCCGGGCGCGCCGAGAGCGCGGGATGCCCGGAACGGGCAAGGCGGGGTCAGATCGGGGCGCTAAACAGGCAACGCCAGCGCGTTCAGCGGGGCGTTACCCAAGCGAGGCGATTTCGGTACAAGCGCCGCAGCCGCGGCATAGGCGGCATTGCTAGAGTTGCACACTGGTCTCCGTCCCTCCTGTGCAGGGCGAGATTCAGGGCTCTGCCCGGTGAATTGCGGTCACCGGGCAGAGCCGCCTTTTTGTGGCGGCCATCGCGTGCCGATCTACTGCGTTTACCGGCCCCTTTCGACGCCTAGCCTAAGCAAGACGCTGCAGAGCGTAACACGGTCGAGACGCATAAGAGGTTATTGCTCTGCGTGAGCAGATCTTTATCTTGCCGCCTCTGATCGCTGACCGAGTGTATCCACGGCGGCGGGCACGGCAACCCGCTCGCCATCGAACTGTGACCTCGCTGGCCTGCGGAAACTGTTCATTTGAGGTCAGACGTGTACGCTGCGTAATAGCCGGAGAAGACACCCAAACCAGTTACAATAGGTAGCCGAAATTGGGATATCCTGGCCCACCCCACCCGGCTTGATTTCCCCCGGCGGAACGGCCGGCGATGACGGCAGTTACGCTGAGAACATGTGCCGGAAAAATGCCGGAACCGGACAATGCG
>Ga0181538_10001487_pt1 | contig 26332 bp, 20 predicted proteins | sample PEATcosm2014_Bin_40_FD_119773 | JGI IMG/M metagenome (GOLD analysis project Ga0181538, IMG submission 119773) | Peatland microbial communities from MTU Mesocosm Facility, Houghton, MI, USA - PEATcosm2014_Bin23_30_metaG | ecosystem: Environmental > Terrestrial > Soil > Wetlands > Peat | place... | reverse complement strand
CGCGCATCAGCAACCGGGCCAGCAATGGATCAAGCGCACCGTCCTCGAAATGGGCGGCAAGGACGCCATCATCGTTGATGCCGACGCCGATATCGACTCCGCCGTCGAAGGCGTGGCTACGGCCGCTTTCGGCTTCCAGGGCCAGAAGTGCTCGGCCTGCTCGCGCGCCATCGTCGACGAGCGCGTCTACGATAAATTCTTGGAGAAACTGAAATCGCGCGTCGAGCGCATCACCGTCGGCGATCCCACGCTGAACCCAAACATGGCTGCCGTCATCAACGAAGGTTCGATGAACGACATTCTGCGCTACATCGAGATTGGCAAAAAAGATGGACGCCTGATCACCGGCGGCGCGCGCGATACCAGCGCAGGCAACGGTGACGGCTACTTTATCAAGCCGACGGTGATTGCCGACATCCCCGCGAAGTCGACGCTCGAGCAGGAAGAAATCTTTGGCCCGGTGCTGGTGGTGATCAAGTCGCGCAACTTCGACCACGCCCTCGAAATTGCCAATGACACCGAGTTTGGCCTGACTGGCTCCGTCTACTCCAGTTCGCGCGAGAAGCTCGATCGCGCCGTGCGCGAGTTCCACGTCGGCAACCTGTACCTGAACCGCAAATGCACGGGAGCGATGGTGGGCGCGCACCCCTTTGGCGGCTTCAACATGTCCGGCACCGATTCGAAATCCGGAGGCCCGGATTACCTCTACCTCTTCACGCAAGCGAAGAGCGTGGGCGAGAAGATCGAGTAGAGACGGAGTGTCGTGCAAAATGCAAAAGGCCGCACGCAGGCGGCCTTTTGTGATCCGGCGAAAACGGTCTAGTTGCCAATCCCCGCGCTCTGCGACGCTTGCGGGACGGCCGCCGCTGCCGTGGCGGCTGCGGCTTCATTCAGGATGCGGTGGTGAATGGTGAACAGCGCCAACTCCAGCCGGTCCGACACGCCGATCTTGTCGTAGACGTTGCGCAGGTAGTTCTTGATCACCTGCTCGGTCGTACCCAACTGGGTGGCGATTTCCTTGTTCTTGTATCCCTGAACAATGAGCGCCACAATGCGTAGTTCCTTGGCCGTCAAGCGGTCACGGACGCGCAGCCCGACCATATCGTTTTCGGTCAGCTCGCTAGGCACGGCCATGTCCTGCACCCAGTTTTCGCCGCGCGCGATCTTGCGCACGCAGTCCACCAGCGCGGGACTGGTGACGTTGCGATAGACGACGCCATGGGCGCCCGCCGCCATGTAGCGCTGCGCGCTCTCGCCGGTGTCAGCGAGGACGACGACGCGCGTCTTGTTCTTGTTGGCAGCCGAGAGGACGGAGTTGAAGTCGGAGTGAAAGCCTCCGGCAATGATGAGGACGGCGGCGCGAAACTTGTCGAGCGCCATGAACATCTGCTCGGCAGTTTGCGCTTGGGCCACAATGCGCATTTCGTCTTCTACAGCCAGTACCTTGGCGATGCCAGCGCGGAAAATCGCCTGATTGTCGGCCAAAATAAGCTTTAGCATGGATCCCGCTCCCGGTTAACTGTTGCGAACGAATTCGTAAGAATCGATTACGCAAGCGACGCCCCGGCTGTCCCCGGGTTCGGTGCTGGCGTTAGGCTCATCGGTCCGCACCACGCGGCCGCGGCACTGAATCACAACATCGTCCTTGCCGCCCGTGACTTCGGGCGGAAGGGTGATTTCAAACTCTACGGGTGAGCCGACCTCGAGCGAAGCGTCGGAGCGGATGTACACGCCGGCGGCACTCAGATTTCCGGTCATGCCGCTGGTGTCATCCGCGGTATCTTCCCTATGAATCTTGATCGGCAAATGCAGCGGAAACCTTTTCCCGGTACGCGCTTCGGCCACGACTCCTCCTGTGCTGTCGCTCTGCACTTCCATCCAACAGCAGAAGACCAAGGCAGAAAACCAGGCCAGAAAACCACGAGCATTCCCAGCCCAAAGCCTGACGAGCAGCTATCGGCGTTATATCACGGAAAATACCCCAAAAGAAGCCCAGATTACCTTCGTAATCTCAGTAGGAACTAGATACCTCCCCACGGCCAGACGGCGGATTCGGCCTCAATCTGGGAAGGGTAGCTGAATTTTGCCGCGGCAGTCGCCCTAAAACTCAACGACAGTGACCCCAAAAAGGGCGATTAACCACTCACGGTGCCGGAGTTTCCGGGCTGGGTTGGACAATCAAATTGTGCCGGCGAAGCACGCGGCGCCGCTGCGATTCCTGTAGCGGGCCGGAGGCGGCAATCGCGCAGAGAACATAAAATAGTGCGGCGTTCGCGGGGATCTGCAGATTGAAATCTAGACAGCTGTGCACCAGGATCCCCACACAACCGAGCAGAGCGGCCACGGTCAGCGCGCCGTTGGCGGTTTCGGTCCAATTCTCAAGCTTGCCTGCGGCCCGGCGAAAGACCAGCACTAGAAACCAAACCGCAATGGAGAATCCGGCCAAGCCGGTCTCCACCAATAGCTGCAGATAGTCATTGTGCGCCTGGTTTACGAAGAACGTGGTGTAGAAACTGCGAAATTCCGGGTACATGATCGGAAAGGTGCCCAGTCCCCAACCGAGAAATGGCCTCTTGATCAGCATGTGCAAGCAGTCGCGATCGATGGTGAGGCGAACGCCTCCACTGATCTCCTCGCGGGCTTCGGAGTGAATGCTGGTCAGGCGGCTGGTGAGTTCGTTGCCCCCCATCCAAACGAGAAGAACAATGACCATTGCCAGGAACGCGCCCAGTAGTAGGGGCTGTTTCGAACCGCTTTTGCGCTGGCGAAAAAGAAGTACGCCCAGCACTACCATTTGCGCGACGAATGCCGCCATGCCTCCGCGCGAACCGGAAAGAAAAATACTTGCTGCCATCAGCGCGGCGATTCCCGCCACCGCGATCTTGCGGTTCCCGCTCGTGAAGTGAGTTGCGGCCAGCACCAGCGGAAAGGGGGTGAGCATCTCCATCAAGCCGGCGTAATGATTGCGGTTGACATAGGGGCCGTACATAGAGCCACCCTGCTCCAGCGTCCAGATCCAGTAAAGCTTGCCATTCGGCGCCAAACCCTGCAGCACGGCAAATGCAGCTACCACTGCCCCGTAAGCCGTGAACAATTTGGCCATCAGTTCGAACTGAGATGAACGACGCAGAGTCTGGGTCACGACAAACGCCAGCATGCCGTAGGCAGCATAGAGCAGCAAGTGAGAATAGGTTACGTGGCGATAGGCTGTCGATCCGGTCAGCCACTGCAACAGCGCCAACGTAAAAAATGCGGCCATGGGACGGTAGAGCACGTTATCGGAGACGGTCAGTTCATGGTTGATCCACTGGCGGTATGCCCAAAGTGCCAGCAACAGCATGGCACACGCTTCCAGGGCGAAAATCGACCAGGGCTCGACTGCTCCAAAGGCCAGCGGTCCCAGCAACAGCACGGCGTTGGCGCCCATGAGGAGCGCGTTGTTGGTGAGTCGTGGTTTCGAAGCTTTAGCGACGGGCGCGGGTTCAGGCTGCGTGGCTAGGGCGGAACTCACGGGTTGTCCTTGGACTGTCTGGGGGAATGATTGGGAGAATTGCCGGAAGAATTATCGGGCGAAAGCTCGGGAGAAAGTTCGAAATCGTCCAACCAAAGCTTGCCGCGGATTGGAGAGCCGGCCGGGAAGCGTTCGATGGCTAGCCGCAGCAGGGTGGTGGAGTCCAGGGTCGTCACTTTGGAGTGAACTTCCTTCCAGAAGTCGGCATCGTTGAGTGGGTCGCTGGCATAGAGCGGGGCGCCCGTGTAGGCATCGCGCAGAACGATCTGCGGCCCGCCCGCTCCTTCGAAGTTCGCCGACTTATAGTACGCGGAAAAGTCGTAAGCGGTCGCGCCGTGCACCGGGATCAGTTGTTGAATCCCCGCGTCGCTGATCCCCGGACCTTCGAAGGTGAGCGAGAGCGACCGATGACCCTGGCGGAAGTCGCTTGGATCGAGCAATGGCTGGACTCCGGTCCGATTCACGTAGGTCCAGTCGAAGCCTCCGTTCAAGATATCGAGGCTGAAATCGCCGTTCACCACCAGGTTGTCGTCCGTGGGGAGATAGGCAGAAAGGCCAAGACTGTCAGCGGTTTGCTCCCAGGCAGACATAGCCGCGTCGGGGCGATGCACTTCGATGAGATAACGCACGTAGTCGTACAGATGCCGGCTCTCGAATTTCTGGTGCAACTGGCCGAGCCGTTCCCAGGTTTTGATAGAGCCCTCGGTTTCCTGCTTGTTCTGCAACAGCGTAAGAAAAGCAATCAGGGAATCGGTGCGAGCCGGCACCACGTCGCGGAGGAGAGCGTCCGTATCCGGGCGCACGCGCCAGCAAGCGCGCAGTGCGTCGTCTACCAGCCCATTGTCGTACTCGATGACAACACGGAATTCGCGCAGGGCGCGGTCGATGTCGCCGTCGATAAGAAAAAAATTGGCTGCTTCCCAGGCGACGTCGGGCGCAGTGGGCTCGGCCAGTAACGCCCGATCCAACGCGGCACGCTGGCCGGTGAGATCCCCGGTTACATGATATGCGGCGGCCAGATCGAACCAATAGCGGGCATCGTGGGGATTGAGCGCGACCGCGGCTCGAAGGCTGTCTATGGCGGACTGCGGATCGCCAAGAACAAATTCAAAGTAGCGTCCGAGCCGGTGACGATAGTCGGCATTTCCCGGCGAGAGGCGCACCGCGCGTTCCAGGTTTGGCAATTCGGTGCGCGCAGCAAAGACGCTGGCGGCGAACTCTTTGCCGGTCAGAAAAAAATAGACGCACGCGAGAAAGGTCACACCAGCGGCGAATTGCCAGCGTCTCCGGCTTGAAAGTGGAATGACCATCGTCCGTTACGCCTCAAACCGCCTTCGGCTCCGCGTCGCCCCCAGTTACGGGAGGCTCTTCTTGGTAGTACTGACTGTATTTGCCCTGATACTCGTAATAATAATAATAATCCGGAGAAGTGAGATCGACGGCATTCAGCAGAACGCCGGCGACGTGCGCATTGACCTGCATCAATATGTCGCGGGCGCGGCGCAGTGCCTGCTTCGTAGTGTGGCCGGAACGAATCACCAGGATGGTGGCATCGGCGCGGGGTGACAACACCACCGCGTCAGTGACGGAAAGAGTTGGAGGAGTGTCGATCACGATGTGGTCGTACAGTTCGCGTAACTCCGCGATCAGGTCTCTCATGTTGGAGGATGCCAGCAATTCGGCTGGATTCGGAGGCGGCGTACCGGCGGGCATGATGAAAAGATTGGGCAGGACCGGAGAGGTCGTAATCGTCTGCTGGATGGTGGCACTTCCGGTCAGCACATTGCTGAGACCGCTGCGCGGGCCCATGCCTAGGGTCTTGTGAATACTGGGGCGGCGCAAATCGGCATCTACCAGCAGAACGCTGACTCCCTTTTGCGCCAGCACGATGGCGGTGTTGATGCTGGTGGTGGTCTTGCCTTCCTGTGGACGCGCGCTGGTCACCATGATGACTTTGGGCGGCGCACCGAGATTGGAGAGCAGAAGGGAAGTTCGCAGGGCGCGATACGACTCGGCCATCTGCGACTGGGGGCGAACCTGGGTTACGATTTCCACCACTTCCTTGGAGGCAGTCAAGGCCAGGCGCTTGCCGGTCGCGCCATTACTGCCCGATTTGGAGCCGAGCGGGATCATCCCAAGAGACGGAAGGGCCGATAGCGCTTGTGCCTGCTCGGGGGTGCGGACAGTGTTGTCCATATTCTCGAGCACGAAGGCCAGGCCTATCGCAGAGATGACGCCCAGCACCAGCGCAAAAGAGAGGTTGCGGGGAATGTTGGGCTCGCTGGGAGAGGTGGGAACACGGGCCGCATCAATGATGCGAAAGTTATTGGAGCGCAATCCCGCGGTGACGCCCGCTTCTTTCAGTTTCTCCAGCAATCCCTCATAGAGTGTGCGGTTGCTGTCCAGGTCGCGCTTGAGGATGCTGTACTCGATCGCGCTCTCGTTGAGCTTGTTCGCTTCCTGTTTTTGCTTTTCAAAGGATCCGCGCAACATATTCTCACGCTGCAACGCGGCCAGATACTGCCCCTTGAGATGATCGACGGCCTTGTTCGTTTCCGATTGCAGTTGGCGGTCAATCTCTTTTAGTTGGCTGTTGAGCTGCGCGACTTTCGGATACGAGGGACCGAGCTGGGTGCTGAGATCGGCAGCCTGGATTCTGAGATTGGCCTGCTGTTCGCGCAACTTGTCCAGCAGCCCGGAAGTTGCCCCGTTTCCGCCTCCTCCAGTGTCCGCAACAATGGCCGCCGCGATCGCTTCCGGATCATTGGACTGGGTCTGACGATAGATGGCTTCTTTCTGCATGCGGTCAGATTCAGCCATCGTCATTTCTTTGTTGAGCTCGTCGAGCTTTTCGGTGGTGATGTTCTGTTTTTCGTCAATCCCGAGAATCTCGTGTTCCTTCTGGTAGCGCACGAGCTTTTCCTGCGAGGTTTCCACTTTCATCTGCAAGTCGACGAGCTGTTTGGAAAGCCAGTCGGAAGCCTGCATGGTGGATTCAAATTTCGTCTTGAAGTTCTGCTCGACATAAGTAGCCGCCAGGGTATTCACGGCGCTGGCAGCGAGCTGAGGATCGGTGCTGTTGTAGTGAATCTCGATGATCCGGGTGTTTGGAATCAGAGTGACGTGGAGGTTTGACCGGAAGCTTGCCAGCAGAGCCGAAGTGCGGCTGGAATCGATCTGCAGCGGATCGGCGACCAGGTTAGGTTGCTTTTGATCGGAATGGCCGCCGAACTCGGGACGCTTATCAAGGTTCAGTTGCCGGATCACCTGCAGCGCCATCAGATCGCTCTGCAGGATGCGGACCTCGGTATCCAGATCGCTCTGATCGTAGTAATCGAGGACCGGCTGCGAGTCTTTGAAGGTGATGAGGTTCGAATCAGCCTTATTGACGGCGATGCGGCCTACCGCTTCGTAGACCGGGGTCTGGCGGAGGCTGGCAATGGCGACGACCATGAAGACGCCTACCACCACCGCGATTACCATCCACTTGCGCTTGATGAGAACGCGCATGTATTCGCGCAGCGCCGATTCCTGAGACGGCAACACGTTATAGAGCGAGGAGCCAATCGGCCTCAGGAATTCTGCCGGACCTGCAGGCTGCAGTTCGTGCGGTCCGGCATTACTTCGCGGAACGTCACTTCGCGGGTCGTTACTTCGTGGAACCAGGGGTTCCAATGACATCATTACTCCTTAGCCATCACGAGCTCGGGCCGGCAGTGCGCAGCACCCGACACACGGGTTTTCGCTCCAGCCGATTTTGCCGCAGCTAGCTGGGCAGGCAGAAGCTGGCGGTTGTGAGGAATTTGCCTGATTCTAGCATCACAGAAGCGAGAATCAGCAAAAATTACGGAAAGGAGATATTGTTTGCCTACGGCCTCTTCGCCTGTGATCTCCAAGGCCGCGAAGCGTTTGCTTGGGCGACTGGCGCCCCAGATGGGCGCTCATGGCGACAAGTGTCTGGGCAGCGGCTCCACCGAATCCATCTCGCAGTACGAGCTGCTTCAATAAGGTAATATATTTAATCCCAACTTTAGGGCGCTGTTTTGGATATGGATCCGTGTGGGCCCAATCCGGCTGGCCTGGATAAACGCGCGGCCCCGCTTTCTGTTTCCAGACGCAATTCTATCGCCGGCAGATTCCTAGCTCATATTTCCCGCGAAACCAGTTCGGGCCGGTTCATCCCTGAGATGGACGGACTGCGCTTCGCAGCCATCGGCATGGTCATCCTGTTTCACCTGAACGGATATCTTACAGCGAAGTCGCCGTTCTATCGTGCTGCTCCCCCCACTTCTGACTGGCTTGCCCAGGCGGCTATGGTAGGGTTCCGCGGCGTCGAGCTTTTCTTCGTGATCAGTGGTTTCATTCTTGGGCTTCCTTTTGCTGCGCATTACCTTAAAGGAGCCGCTCCCGTGAACCTTCGCAAGTACTACCTGCGCCGGTTAACTCGTCTGGAACCACCTTACATAGTCGCGCTGCTTGTCTTGTTCCTTCTGGCCGCGGGCATTGAGGGGGCGCCGCCCGCCAGTTTTTATCCGCATTTAGCAGCCAGCCTCTTTTATTTGCACAGCTTGATTTATGGAGCATTCAGCCCGGCAATGGGAGTAGCGTGGTCGCTTGAGATCGAGGTGCAGTTTTACGTACTGGTTCCGTTGCTTACCCTTCTCTTCACCATCAGAAGTCCAACATTACGGCGCTCGTCGATTGTCATTCTCATACTGGCAGCCCTGTCGGGCCAGGCTCTATTTTTGCACCACAGTCCTCGGACAGCACTCTCCATTGTCGCCTACGTGCAATTTTTCCTGGTTGGATTCCTGCTCGCTGACGTTTTTCTAGTCACCTGGGGTGAAGTTCCGCGGCGAAACCTCGCATGGGATTTTATTGCGCTGGCGGGATGGCCCCTGCTATTCGTGATCCTCCATTCGCGTGTCCTCGCCCACTGGCTTTTCCCCGCCTGGATCCTTCTCCTCTACTTTGCTGCTTTTCGCGGTCGTCTGGTTAACCGTTTCTTCTCGAATCGCTGGATCGTGGCCATCGGAGGGATGTGTTACTCCATTTACTTGCTTCACTATGAAGTAATCTCCGCAGTGGGGCGACTCACCAGGCGCCTGGGTGAGACCACGCCTTATTGGATCTACCTGTCCGTACAACTCGTACTTGTCGGCGCCGCGATTGTAGTGATCTGCGGGGTCTATTTTGTCGCCATAGAAAAGCCCTGCATGCGCCGCGATTGGCCACAGCGGCTGTGGGACTACGGGCAGCGAATTGTCTTTGCCAGGTTTCGTTTAGCCGGAACCACAGCAGAGTAGCCCGCGATTACCATTCCGAGCATTCCTGCCATTGAAATGATAGGTTCAATCGTCGGCTTCGGGGTAGCACTTCGCTCAGCTATACTATCGAACACAAGAACTACCCGAAAAGCGAAGGTTCTTCTGGATTCCGGAATCAAGGCAGGCAGACGCGTTCCGGCGGGTAACTCGGCAGAACACGGTTAGAAGGAACAAGAATGGTCAATTGGTCGCAGGAATCGATACTGGTAACGGGTGGAACAGGATCTTTCGGGAAGAAGTTTGTGGAGATCATGCTGCGCGACTACCAGCCTCAACGGCTGGTGGTTTTCAGCCGGGACGAGTTAAAGCAGCATGAGATGAGAACGTCGGGCTTCGATCATCCCAGCATGCGGTATTTCATTGGAGATGTGCGGGACGTCGAGCGGCTGAAGCGCGCTCTTTCGGGCGTGACAGTGGTAGTGCACGCGGCGGCACTCAAGCAGGTGCCGGCCTGCGAGTACAACCCATTCGAAGCGATCCAGACGAACATTATGGGCGGGCGCAACGTGATCGATGCGGCCATCGATGAAGGCGTGCGCCGCATACTGGCGCTCAGCACCGACAAGGCGGTAAATCCGATCAATCTATACGGTGCTACCAAGCTATGCGCGGAAAAGGTATTTGTGCAGGCCAACGCCTATGCAGGCGCTCGAAATACGCGCTTCAGTTGTGCGCGTTACGGGAACGTGGTGGGTAGCCGGGGCAGCGTGATTCCGATTTTTATCCAACAGCGCCGGCGCGGCAAAATCACCATTACGGATCCGCGCATGACCCGATTCTGGCTGACGCTGGAACAAGGTGTAAAGTTTGTGATCCGCTGCCTGGAGCAGATGCACGGCGGCGAAATTTTTGTGCCCAAGATTCCGAGCATGCGACTGGTGGACCTGGCGGAAACCGTCGCCCCGGGATGCCGCGTGGAGTATATCGGGATTCGTCCGGGAGAAAAGTTGCATGAGGTGCTGGTGTCTGAGGACGAGTCACGGCAAACGCTCGAAACAGAAGAAATGTATGTGATACAGCCGTCGCATCCCTGGTGGAAATCGGAGAACTGGGTCAACGCCAAGCCGCTTCCGGAAGGCTTCCGTTATTCGAGCGACAGCAATGAACGCTGGTTGACGCGGCGGGAACTCGAAGAGTTGGTGGGGCCTGAAGCCAGCGCCGCGGAGGAGCTTCCGGCGTCGGCTTAGCATGAGTGCCTTACCCACGAAGCTGGAAATGCTCGCCATCCATGGGGGTACACCCGTCCGGGGAAAATTGCTGCCTTACGGGCGGCAGAGTCTGGACGAGTCCGACATTCAGGCGGTGGTCGAGGTTTTGAAGTCGGACTGGCTAACCACAGGACCGAAGGTCGGCGAATTCGAGGAGCGATTTGCAGCGTGGGTTGGCGCGCGCCACGCAGTCAGCTTCAGTTCGGGCACAGCCGCCTTGCACGGTGCGGCGTTTGCCGCGGGACTGGGGCCTGGGGATGACGCGATCACAACCCCTCTGACTTTCTGTGCGACCGCCAACTGCATTTTGTACCAGGGCGCGACGCCGGTGTTTGCCGACGTCTCGCCGGACACGCTGAACCTCGATCCGGACGAAGTTTGCAAGAAGCTTTCCTCCCACCCGTCTTCTCGCGTGAAGGCTATTTTCGCGGTCGATTATGCAGGGCATCCGGCCGCGCTCGATGAACTCGGGCAACTAGCGAAGGCCCACGGACACGGACAACGTCCGCTCCTGATTGAGGATGCCTGCCATGCGCTGGGCGCGGAGTACCGGGGGAGGCGCGTTGGCAGCATCGCCGACATGACCGTGTTCAGCTTTCATCCGGTGAAGCACCTGACCACCGGGGAAGGCGGCATGGTTGCGACCAACGATGCGCGGCTAGCCGAGACGCTGCGGCGTTTTCGAAATCACGGCATCAGCAGCGAAGCGCGCGAGCGGCAGGAAGCGGGGCAGTGGTTCTACGAGATGGTGCTGCTGGGCTTCAATTACCGGCTGACGGATATCGCTTGTGCCTTGGGAATATCCCAGCTAACGAAATTGGGTCCAAACCTCGCCCGGCGGCGCGAGATTGCCGCTCGCTATACGGTGGCGTTCCGGGCTGTGCCGGGACTGAATCCTCCCAGCGTACGCGCCGAGGTGAATCCTGCCTGGCATCTGTATCCGATTCGCCTCGATTTGGCGAAACTCACGGTGGATAGAGGCCAGATATTTCGTGCCCTGCGCGGGGAAAACATCGGTGTCAGCGTGCATTACATTCCCGTGCATCTGCACCCCTACTATCGCGACCAGTTCGGTCACAGGGATGGCGAGTGTCCAGTCGCGGAAGCAGCTTATGAGCGGCTGATCAGCTTGCCGATGTTCCATGGTATGACCGATGCCGATGTGGAGGACGTGGTTGGGGCAGTCGGCAAGGTGATCGCGCACTATTCCAGGTAATATGCCAGGTAATGGAACGAAACCCGGGCAGACGAATCCGAGCAGCCAAGGCCCAAGCTTCGTCGCTGAGGTTTCGAGCAATCATCATCGCGACCTGGAGCGATGCCTGGAATTCATCACGACCGCCGCCGAAATCGGCTGCGACGCCGTCAAGTTCCAGCTTTTTCGAGTGCGGGAACTATTCGCGCCCGAAGCTTTGCGACACAATCCGAAGCTTCTCTCCCGGGAGACCTGGGAGCTTCCCGTTGAGTTTCTGCCACGTTTGGCCAAGGGTTGCGCGGAAGCGGGAATCAGATTTTCGTGCACTCCGTTTTATCTGGAGGCTGTCGAAGAGTTGTTGCCTTTTGTGGATTTCTACAAGGTGGCTTCCTATGAACTGATGTGGGACGACCTTCTGAGGGCGTGTGCCCGCACCGGGAAGCCGATCGTGCTTTCTACGGGCATGGCAACCTTGCCGGAAGTGAACCACGCGTGTTCGATTCTGCGAAGTGCTGGTTGCGGCGATTTGACCCTGTTACATTGTGTCTCGTCGTATCCGGCCAAACCTGAGGATTGCAATCTGGCAGCGATTGCCAGCTTGCGCGAGGCTTGCCAGTGCCCGGTAGGTTGGTCGGACCACAGCGTGAATCCCGGTGTCATCTTTCGAGCGGTGCACCGGTGGGGAGCGACGATGGTTGAATTCCATCTCGACCTCGAGGGGCGGGGCGCCGAGTTTTCGTCGGGACATTGCTGGCTTCCGAAGGCGATGGGCCGTGTGATCGCGGCCGTCCGAGCTGGAATGCTCGCGGAGGGAGATGGACGGGTTGGACCCGCGCCCAGTGAAGCGAAAGAACGTGAGTGGCGAGCCGATCCGGAAGATGGGCTTCGGCCCCTGCGAGCCACGCGAAGGAATCTGAGGCAGGCTTGAGGCAGGATACGCAACGATGAGAACGGTCGCGATCATACAGGCCCGAATGGGTTCAAATCGGCTGCCGGGCAAGGTGCTCATGCCCATCATGGGCAAGCCGATGCTGTGGCACATCGTCCACCGGGTTCGCGGTGTCCCTTCGATTGATCAGGTTGTGGTCGCCGTTCCCGACGGGCTCGCCGACGAAGTGCTTCGCGAGTTTTGCGACACCAATGACATTGCCAGTTATTCCGGCAGCGAATTGGATGTCCTTGATCGCTACTACCACGCGGCCCAGGTGTACCGCGCCGATCCAGTGCTGAGAATAACCGCAGACTGCCCACTCGTGGACCCGGAACTCATTGAAAAATTGATTGAGATGTACCGGTCAGGCGGCTACGACTACGCCGCGGTGGCTGCGGGCGCAGATGCGCAACACTTGGACGGTGGGTGCTTCCCAGACGGTATGGATGCGGAGTGCTTCAGCTTCGCGTCGTTGGAACGGGCTTGGAAGGAGGCGCAGGACCCTAGAGACCGCGAGCATGCAACTCGTTTCATCTGGCGCCGAAAAGGACTTTTTCGCTGCACGAAGTTGCTGGCTGACCAGAAGTATCCTCCCTTGCGACTCACTGTGGATCACCCTCAGGATTTAGTGGTTGTCGCCCAAATTTACGAGAAGCTTTTCTGCGAGGGGAATATCTTCCACTTGTCGGATGTTGTCGACTTGCTCAGGCGAGAGCCGGAAATCATTAAGCCAAACGAGCATCTTGCTGAAGGCCAACACTACCGAGCGGTGCTCGAAGAATAGGAAGTATTTTCCGATGAAGGGTTGGGAGTTGTTTGACAAGGCCCGGAGAATCATCCCCGGGGGGACGCAGTTGCTGTCGAAGCGTCCTTCGATGTTCTTGCCTCAGCAGTGGCCGTCATATTTCGCAAGCGCACGCGGGACGGAAGTCACAGACCTGGACGGCAAGACCTACATCGACATGAGCATGATGGGGATCGGTGCGTGTGTTCTGGGCTACGCCGATCCCGACGTGGATCGGGCGGTGAAATCCGCGATCGACAAAGGGGTCGCGACTACGCTCAATGCCCCGGAGGAAGTCGAACTGGCCCAGCTTCTTTTGGAACTGCATCCCTGGGCGGGCATGGTGCGCTACTCGCGCGGCGGCGGCGAGGCCATGGCCATTGCGGTCCGCATCGCGCGTGCCCACACCGGGCGTGACAAGATTGCATTCTGCGGCTATCACGGCTGGTCTGACTGGTACCTGGCGGCCAACTTAGGGGCGGATGAGGCTCTGGACGCCCATTTGCTGCCCGGCCTCGAACCGCGCGGCGTTCCCCGAGGGCTGCAGGGAACAGCGCTGCCCTTCCACTACAACCAGATCGATCAGCTGAAATCCATCGTCAAGAGCAACCGTGACTCGCTGGCTGCGATCGTTATGGAACCGCAGCGTGAGAACGACCCTTTGCCGGGGTTCATGCAGGAAATTCGCGAGATTGCGGACGAGATTGGCGCCGTGCTCATCTTCGATGAAATCACCACCGGCTTCCGCATGACCGACGGAGGTATTCACCTGCTCTTGAATGTAAATCCCGACATCGCGGTTTTTGCCAAAGCAATGGCGAACGGCTACGCCATGTCGGCGGTCATCGGCACGGAAGAGGTCATGCAAGCGGCCCAGTCGACATTCATCAGCAGCACCAACTGGACCGAACGCATCGGTCCAGTGGCAGCCTTGGCGACGATCTGCAAATTTCGTCGGCAGAAAGTTGCGAAACACCTGATCGCCATCGGCAGCCAAGTCATGGGGGGCTGGGAGACGGCTGCTCGGAAGGTTGGGCTGAAGTTGCACGCGAGTGGCTTGCCGAGCCTTTGCCATTTTGCTTTCGAGCACGAGGAAGAACTCGTGCTGGCCACGCTCTTCACGCAGATCATGCTGGAAAAAGGGTATCTGGCTTGCGGCCAGTTCAAGCCGTCGTTCGCTCACACCCAGCAACAGGTCGACGAATATCTGGCTGCGGTGGAAGAAGCCTTCGCAATACTGGCGGAGAGTTTGGACCGCGGAACCTCGGCGTTGCTTCTCAAGGGGCCAGTCGCTCAGCGTGGATTTTACCGTTTAACGTAAACGAATGCTCATGGACTACATAGAACTAGGGGCAACTGATTTACGCGTCTCCCGTCTCGGAGTGGGCACAGCCGCTTTCGGTCTCGACCGCTATGGCATCCCGACGCCGGGGGAAGGCAGCGTGGACCCCGCCGCGAGCATCGCTAACATTCATCGTGCAGTAGAGGGCGGCGTCAACTTCTTCGATACCGCCCCCGCGTATGGGCGCAGCGAGGAGTTGTTAGGCAAAGCCCTCGCCGACCATAAAGACTGTTTGGTGGCGACGAAAGTGCCAATCCCCGAGAACATAGATGAAATTTCACAATCGGAACTGGCGCACCGGGTGAATGAGTCCCTCGATGAAAGCCTGCGCAAGCTACGCAGGGAAGTGCTCGATGTGGTCCAGATTCACAATGCAACCGTTCACGTCCTACAGCAAGGCAACGTGGTCTCCTGTCTGGAACGTGCTCGGGAGGCTGGTAAGCTCCGCTTCATCGGCGCTTCCGTATATGGCGAAGAAGCCGCTTTGGCTGCAATCCGTACTGGCAAGGTTCAGGTTCTTCAGGTTGCTCTGAGTCTGCTCGATCAGCGTATGCGCGATAAAGTAATTCCCGAGGCAAAAGCCGCAGGCGTTGGCGTGCTGAGTCGTTCGGTATTGCTCAAAGGGACTCTGACGAAGAGAGCGCAATGGCTTCCGCCAAGTTTGCTGGCCTTGTCACAAGCGAGCGAAAGGGCGGTCAGGGAGTTAGGTACGAGTTGGGAATCGCTGCCCAGCATGGCGCTTCGCTTCTGCCTATCTGTGGATGGCGTGCACTGTGTGCTGTCGGGTGTTCGTAATTCCGCAGAAGTTGAGGATTGCCTGGCAGCTTGCGCGGCGGGCCCAATCGCGCCAGTTCTATTAGCCAAGGCGTACGGTTTGGCATTGAGCGATGAGCGTCTGCTCAATCCAAGTCATTGGCAGTTGGAGAAAATCGATACCTACCAGGCTCAACTCTGAAAGAGTGATGGTGAACTCCACCCGAGGCATTTTTTTCCGCGTAGACGGAGGCAGATCAATGGGGATGGGCCACGTCGTCCGCTGCCTCTGGCTGGCGAGCGCACTGCGCGAGACTTCCGGCAACCCAGTGACATTTTGCATGGACCAGGACGACATCGGGATTTCGGCAGTCCAAAGCCGCGGCTGGCCGGTGCTCCGGGTTGCTGCAGAAGAATTGGGTGGAGAGGACGCTGACGCGCTCATTATCGACCTTCCTAGGGGCGTGTCTGCGGAGGCCTTACGAGCCTTGCGCCAAAAGAATCCTCGGAGTTTGGTTGTCCTGATGCACGGAACCTGCGCAGGTAGAATTGAGGCGGATCTGATTGTGACTCCCATCGAGAGGCTTCCGGAGCTTTCGGCATGGCAAGGTTTTCGTGGCAAGCGCTATGAAGGGCCGGCATACGCCATTTTGGATCCCGCCTTTGCGCGTGTTCCCAGGCGTTCGTCCAGCGTGGGACGTGAACCTCGCTTACTCGTGAGCATGGGGGGCAGCGATCCTTACGGGTTGACGCTGCAGGCGCTGCGGGCGTTAGACAGCATGCAGGAACTGTTTCCGGTCACGGTTGCGATTGGGCCGGCCTTTCTGCATGAGGTCGAGCTACGAACCTGGTTGTCGGACGCGCGCCGCCAGTACGAGTGCCGAAGGGAAGATTCCTTGTTGGATCTCATGGTGAACTCCGACCTTGCGTTGGTTTCTTTTGGCACCACCGTCTATGAGCTGGCCGCGGCTGGTTTGCCGGCCATAGCCCTCTCCATCACGGACGACCATGCGCAATCGGCGGAGATTTTCGCGCAGGGTGGGAGCTTGATCCATTTAGGGTTGTTCTCTTCCATTTCCGATGCCCAGATTCAGAGTGCCGTCAGGGAACTCTTGAACGGTCAGCAGCTTCGGCTGGAAATGGCACAGCGTGGACAAGCCCTGGTGGACGGGAAAGGGGCAGAGAGGGTAGCGAAGCTGTTGTTGACGAAGATTCACGAGCACGGCATATCTCGACCGGAGGGTGGAATTGGGACAACACACCGGGCCTGAATTGGTCCAGAACAGCAAGGGCCATGCGGTCATCGACTGCCAGGAATGTGGCTTCGCGCATCTGTGGCCCAAGCCGACAGCGGAAGAACTGGCGGATTACTATGCTCGAAGTTTCTACGAGACGCATGGCGCCCCCGACTGGGCCGAGAAGGAAGAATCAGAGCAGCCGTACTGGGAGTTGGAATATGCCGACCGGCTCGCGGCGTTTTCGGAGATTTTGCAAAAGCCAGCGGGAAAACTGCTGGACGTCGGCTGCGGCGGCGGTTGGTTTCTCGCCTATGCCAAAGCTCGTGGCTGGGAAGTGCTTGGCATTGAGCCCTCGCAATCGATGTGGAAGCGGGCGGCCAGTCGCGCGCCGGTTTTGCTGGGCACGTTTCCCGGCATGGACGTCAGTGGGCATGCGCCGTTCGACGCGGTGCATCTGAAGCTGGTTATGGAGCATGTGGCTGAGCCTCTGGAGGTGCTGGCGGCGGTGCGAGAGGTGCTTCGTCCCGGCGGCATTGTGGCGGTGCACGTCCCCAACGATTTCAACCCCCTGCAGTTGGCCGCACAAATACTTCTGAACAAAGATGCGTGGTGGGTCGTTCATCCCGTGCATGTGAATTACTTCAACTTCGAGAGCCTGGAAAGAACCCTTCGCCGCTGTGGCTTCGAGCCGCGCGTGCGGGAGGCTACGTTTCCCATGGAGTGGTTCCTGCTGCAGGGAATCGACTACATCGGCCGCGATGACATCGGCCGCAACTGTCACGGGCAGCGCATGGCGCTGGAGAAAAATCTGGAGACAGCCGGCTTAACCGAAGTACGGCGCGGCTTTTCGCGCTGGCTGGCATCGCAGGGGATTGGACGCGAGGCAGTGGTGTATGCGGTGAGATCCAGTTAGGAATAAGCGGAAAAAGAAAGCGATCGCTGCGAACAAAAGTCCGGAATAGCTGCGATGATTTAGTAGAGCAATTCAAGCGCTAATTCTTGAGTGAGGTTCCGTTTGGACTATCTCGCGATTCGTGACACGGAATTCAAGCCCTCTCGTATCGGTCTAGGCACTTGGGCAATCGGCGGACGGATGTGGGGAGGAACCGACGAGCAGGTCTCCATTCGCACGATTCACGCGGCCGTAGAGCAGGGGATCAACTTTATCGATACGGCTCCTGCGTACGGCTTCGGCCGTTCCGAGGAGATTATCGGAAAGGCGCTCCGCGAAACTAGAATGCGGGAACGCATCATCCTCGCGACGAAAGCCGGCATCGAGTGGAGTGACAATCGCGCCTATCGCAATGGGACGAAAGAGCGGATTTTTGCCGAAATCGACGATTCCTTGCGGCGCTTGGGCGTTGAATACATCGACTTGTACCAGGTTCATTGGCCCGATCCGCTGGTAGCCATTGAGGAGACGGCGGAGGCGATGAGGCGGCTCTATGAGCTGGGTAGAATCCGGGCCATCGGCGTGTGCAATTTCACCGTGGAAGAGATCGAGCGCTTTCGGCGAGTTTCGCCCCTGCACACATGCCAGACCCCGTTTAACCTTTTTGAGCAAAAATCCGGAAGACCGATCCTTGCTTACGATTTTCTAGAGGGATTTGCAACACTGACCTACGGTGCTCTGTGCCGTGGACTGTTGAGTGGAAGAATGCGCCCAGATACCACGTTCAGTGGAGATGACTTGCGGAATATTGATCCGAAGTTCAAACCGCCACGTTATGGGCAGTATCTCGATGCAGTAGCTGGGCTGGATAGCTTGGCCCAAAAATATGAGAAGCGAGTAATTCATCTCGCCCTGCGTTGGATCCTTGACCAACCAGGCTCGGGAGTCGCGCTTTGGGGCATTCGCCGTCCGGATCAACTGGAACCGCTCCAGGAGGCTTTTGGATGGTCATTAGGGGCTGAGGATATGGAGACGATCGAGGGAATCCTGCGTCAGACAGTAACGGATCCGATTGGGCCGGACTTCATGTCAACGCGAATTCGCTCCCAAGAGCCGGCGAAAAGCGCATAGCTGAAACAGCGCGGGAGTTGTAAGGAGGACACTTATCTCGAAGACGTTGTTAGTTGTGGGCGGTGGAATCGAGGCCATCCCCGGCCTGCAGAAGGCCAAGAACCTCGGCTTGTATGTAGTGGTCAGCGACGCGAACCCCGAAGCGCCGGGATTTCAATGCGCAGACGATCGCATCATTGCGAGTACGTACAACATCGACGAAACGGTCGCCGCCGCCCGCGAGTATCAGCGCAGAGTCCGGCATAAAGTCCGGCCCATAGATGGCGTCATGTGTATTGCCTCTGATATCCCTCTAACGGTTGCGTCTGTGGCTCACGCTCTGAATCTGCCTGGTATTCCATTGGAGTCGGCACGGCTCGCCAGCGAGAAGCTGGCCATGAAAGAAAAGTTCGCTGCGGATGGAGTGCCCGTGCCATGGTTCGCGCCCGTGGCCTCTGCGACTCAGGTCGAAGCATTCGCGATGGAGCGGGGCTTTCCGCTCGTGATCAAACCTGTGGACAGCCGCGGGGCTCGTGGCGTTCAGCGCCTGACAGGTCATGAAGACTTGGCACAGGCTTTCGATCTTGCGGCAAAGGAATCGCCTAGCCGGCGGGTGATGGTCGAGCAGTTTCTGGATGGTCCGCAGGTGAGCACCGAGTCCATCATGCTGGATGGCGTCGCGCACACTCCAGGTTTTGCCGACCGCAATTACGAGTTTCTGGAGAAGTATGCTCCCAACATTGTCGAGGATGGTTGTGACCTTCCCACCATCCTAGACAGTGCGCAGCAGCAAAGCGTCCGTGAAGTCGTGCAGCAGGCCGCGCTCAGCATGGGTATACGGAACGGCATCGTCAAGGGCGACATCGTGGTGCACAAGGGGAAAGCGTACGTCATTGAATTGGCAGCGCGACTGAGTGGAGGGTTGCTCTGCTCCGACCTGATCCCGCTGAACACGGGTGTCGAGTTTGTCGAAAGCGCGATCCGGCTGGCTTTGGGAGAGCAGGTCCGGCCGGCGGATTTAATTCCTCGCTTCCAGCACTGCGTCTGCCAGAGATACTTGTTCCCGCGCGCCGGACGAGTGGTGCGGCTTGCCGGCGAAGAGGAGGCGCGAAGACAGCGCGGCATCGTTTTCTGTCAAGTGCGAGTCAGGATCGGCAGCGTGGTCGGCCCGATGAACTGTCATCCTGCGAGAGCCGGCATGATCATCGCGGTGGGCGAATCGCGTGAGCAGGCAGTGCAAAGAGCGCGAAACGCCGTTGCAACCATCGAAATCGACACGGTCGCGGAAGCCGACGCCGTCAAAGTGCACTGATATTGATACTGATACTGATATCGATTTCCCGTTCCGAAGGGACGCAAGTGAGCCTGAGCCTTTTCACGGTCTTTCACCTGAACTTGGCCTACTCCTCCATAGAAGAGGAGCACAGGCCACAGGTGATTCGGAGTTGTTACTGGCCGCTGCTGCGGTTGGCACGCCGGTATGGGCTTCCTTTTGGAATTGAGGCGTCCGCCTACACGCTGGAGTCAGTGGCGAAAATCGATCGCAGCTGGATCGACGAACTTCGAACACTAACCACGGAGGGTCCCTGCGAATTCGTCGGCAGCGGGTATGCACAGATCATCGGACCGCTGGTGCCAGCCGAAGTCAACGCTCAGAATCTTCGCCTGGGAAATGAGGCCTATCAGGAACTGCTCGGATTTCGTCCCACCATTGCCCTGGTCAACGAGCAGGCCTATTCGGCCGGTCTTCTACAGCACTACAAAGATGCCGGATACAAGGCGATTGTCATGGAGTGGGATAACCCCGCTCGCTGGCATCCCGATTGGAACCCGGAATGGCGGTACCTTCCGCAAGTTGCTTGTGGGCAACACGGAGAGGAATTGCCCATCATCTGGAACAAGTCCATCGCCTTCCAAAAATTTCAGCGGTATGCGCATAGCGAGATGGATTTGCCCGAGTATCTCGATTACTTGGTCAAACATGTCGGGCAAGAGGATCGCGCATTTCCCCTTTATGGTAACGACGTCGAAGTGTTCGACTTCCGGCCCGGACGTTATCAAACCGAACCCAGTCTGAAGGCGGAGAGCGAATGGCAACGGATCGACGCACTGCTACAGCAATTGCTCGCGGACAACCGCTATGGTTTGATCCGACCCAGTCAGGTTCTGGCACTCATGGGATCGCCAAGCGCTGGCCAGCGGCTTCATTTGGAGACTCCGCAGGATCCTGTACCCGTGAAGAAACAGGAGAAATACAACCTGAACCGATGGGCGGTCACCGGACGCAACGACTTGGCCATCAATACTGCATGCCAGCGAATCTATGCGGCGCTTAGGAAGGACCGGCGACTCGATGATGCCTTGTGGCGTGAACTGTGCTACCTCTGGAGCAGCGATTTTCGTACGCACATCACAGAGAGGCGCTGGCTTGCATATCTTGACCGGCTGGGCAGCTTTCAAGAGCGACTGGGCATCCCCGCTTCTGGCGGCCACCGCACAGAGCAGCCTCACGCAAAACAAGCGGTCCCTGCGCACGTTGTCGGGTTCGATATAAAAAGGGAGAACCGCTGGCTGTCGGTAGAAACGGATGCCATGAAAGCGCTGTTCAACTGCCGGCGTGGCCTGGCCATAGATTCCCTCACCGTAAAGCGCGTCTCTGAACGACCCTTGCTGGGCACGATTCCGCACGGCTACTACCAGGACATTGCGCTGGGCGCCGATTTCTACTCCGGCCACCTGGTTCTCGAAACGCCTGGTCGTCCAAAAGTGACCGACTTGGAACCGGTAGAACCGAAAATCTGTGCGGGTGACCAGCCTGGGATCGTTATGCTACGAGGCTGCGTGAATACGGCGCTGGGTCCGGTCCTGAAAACAATTTGGGTGACACGCGAAGGTCAGATACGGCTCCGTTTCGAGTTGCAATGGGAGCGACTTCCGTTGGGTTCGCTTCGGCTGGGGCATATCACGATGCACCCTGAGGCCTTCGATCCAGGGAGTCTCTTCTTCGAGACGCACAACGGAGGTGTTTTGCCCGAGCGCTTCGCGCTCGAAAGAAAAGGTATAGAGCACGGGCGTTCTGTGTCATTCCTGGTGTCATCGAGCAGTTCGCTGGGGATGACCGAAGGAGTGCTGAAAATGGGCGATCGTGAGCGCGCCATCGTCATCCAGACACCCCTCGACCAAGCTTGCGTTGTTGCTCAGATGACCTACATGCCCGTGCAAGGCTCGTTCTTTTACCGGGCAAGCTTCTCAGCCGCGGAACTGGACGATACCTGCAAGGACCGCCCGCGCTTGGATTTTCCCCGGATATTGGAATTTACAATTACCGCGGAGCAGCTTCAGGCCAGCAACTCGCCGGGTATACAAATTTGAGCGCGGCCTAAGACAGTTTCGTATACCTCGCAACCAATCTCCTTCGGTCCGGTTTGGAGACGAAGAAAAATCTACCGCACTCTGACGTAGTCATAGAGTGGTGTGATGCAGCGCTCCGGGACACCCAACTCGCGAGCCGATTTCACGATTGAATCATGGTGCTGGTAGCTCGAAGGAACGAAGGCATCTGAGTTCGACCAATCTTCGGCGGCTAGTAGCTTTGGGTCTTGAATCGGTAGGCCGCGCCAGGTCCTGCCTCGTTTGAGCGGGTCCATGTCCACCAGCGTGTATTGGCTGTCCGGGCGGAAGACGGAAGTCAGTTGATAGAGAAACTCGGTGTGAATACCTGCTCCCCAGAGAGCACAGCGGCGAGCTTCTTTCAAGCGCTGCAATCGGGTCTCGATCTTTTTCAGCGAGTCGTACCAGTAACTCAGGTACGAGTACAACAAGGTTGGCGCAAGGTCATCTCGGACCGGCGGAATCACAGCCCCTGGGACCGCGAACGCCACGAAGCCGTTGTAATCGGACTTCTCTTCGACTTCTTTTACTTCCCATCCGGCGACGTGCAAACAGTTGACGAAACTCTGCTTGCTGAAGTGCGTAAGGTGGAGGACCGACAGGTAGCCATCGACGTCATTGGTCAGCCCCAATTCCAGTAGTGGCACCTCAACCACGAGCACTGTATCCGGATGCGAGTTGGCGCGCAAGTTTTTTAGCGCCAGCACGGGTTCCGTCAGATGCTCGAGGACGTGCAGCATGATAATCACGTCTGGTTTGACCGTTGTCTGGAACGTTTCGAAGTCACCGCAAATGAAGTCGATATCGGGGAAGTTCTGTTTTCCACGTTCGATCGCAGGGCGGTCGATGTCGACGCCGATCCGTCGCATGGTCGGGGGGAACCGTGCCAGGAGACGCCCGTCGTAGCAGCCGGCGTCTAGCACGGACGCGCCATCCCGCAACATGCCCTTCGTGCGCAGCGCGTTTATGTCTTTTTCATCTCTGCCGACGGATGATCCGTAGGAATATCCAGCTTCGCCGAGAACGACCTTCAAACCCAGCTCCGTATAGGAAGGATTCTTGTGGACGGTGTAGCAATCGAGGCACAAGCTGTCGCTTATGGCAATCTTCTTCGGAATTTCCGTGGAATCCGCGTAGAACTGAAAATTGTCGAAGCTGAGAATGCGCCGATATCGCAAGGATCCACAAACAGGACATCCTCGCGGCGCCGTGGTGTTTGGGTCGGAGAAATTGGAAAAGGAATCGATTGATCGCCACTGAAGAGACACGCGGAAACCTTCTCCTTTGCACTGCGGGGGCGCTACAATCCTACAGTATCGTGGCCGATTGATGGGTTGACCCAGCTACTGTAAGTGTTGCTACCCAGTCAAGACGAGCTTGGCAGCAAATGCCGCGCGCGGTTGAAAAGAAACGACAAGCGTCGGCCTGTCGCGAGTTGCGCCGGTTTTCACGCTGGCTGACATAGCAGGGGATGACCGCGTACGACTCCACATAGCCGCGACTCCCTCGCTACGAATCCTGAAGAGGAAAAGTTGAGTAGCGAATGCGCGTTCTCCTAGTTCATCCGGAAGACTCACCAACCGCGGGTGAATGGAGTAACTCTGGTTGGGACCTCGTGGTGGATATGGGATGGGCAGGAACATCCCAGTATGCCGTTTGGAGCGAAAAGCTCGGCTGTCCGACCTGCGGCCTGTACAGTTTTTCCGAGTGGGATGAAGGCGTAAGCCGGATTCGGGAGACTTGTCGCGCTGGAAGCGGCTGCCTAGTGGATGCGGAAGGGATTGACTGGTGGGACCTGCTTTTTCCCATGCGTTTTCAGGGGATCTACCAGTTCCTGTTGCTGTTGAAGCTCTCAGGCGAGATCCAGCCGCCTGCCGAGGTCCGCGTCACTCGCCCTTACAGCCTCGCGGATACGCTTGGCAAATTGCTGGATGTGAACATAGTCTCGTTCATCAAGAAAGCGCCGCCTGTTTCCGCCTTGATGCGCCGTTATACCAAGGCTCTCCGAACGCTGACAGGCGCGCAAGTTGCCGGGATTGCCCTCGACAAGTGGGATACGGATTACCGATTTCGGCGACTTCTCCATGGGCAGAGGCGAAGCTCGAGTTTGGGACAGCAAGTTCTGCTGCCCTCGGCCTACAGGAATGTCTCACGCGCACTGTCCGCATACGCCAGCCTGCTTCCCGACCGGCGCTTCCTGCTGGTGACGACCCGCGCCGACGGTGAGATTCAAGACCTGCCTCGCCATGTGGAACGCGTGCCGCTAGCCGCCTACGTCCCCCTGCCGAGAAACAAAGCTACCGAGCGCGAGGTTGCCGCACTCACCGAGAAGTGGTACGCACTGCAGAAGAAACTTCGGCAGTCACCGGACCCCGTGCACTCTTATGTCGCGGGTCTGTTCCCAGATTTTGCGCGCGACTTGCAAGTGGGATTGAGAATCCGCGATGCCTGGCGAGAAGTGCTGGACAGAGAGCAGATCAATTCCGTTCTGTGCGGGGATGAACATAATCCATACACCCGCCTGCCCGTTTTGCTGGCGCGAAGCCGCGGCGTGCGAACCGTCCACTGCACCCATGGCGCTTTGGACGTCAACATATTGCTCTGCGGTGTTTGTTCCGATGTGTATCTGGCCAAGGGAGAAATGGAAAAGGATTACATGGTCCAGCAATGCGGAGTGCCGGAAGATCGAATCGCGCTCGGTGCGCCGCCGGTGGAGCATTCTTTCGCCAGAGGAGAATTGCGCGCGCCCGGCGACCAAATTGTATTTTTCTCGGAGCCGTACGAACTCTATTCGGGTCGCACGGAAACACTGTATCGGGAACTGCTGCCAGGTCTCTGTGCGATCGCCCGCCAGTACCAACGGAAGGTAATCCTGAAGTTACACCCCTTTGAGAGCGTCAGCGCTCGTTCCCAGCTGGTCGACCGGATACTGACCGGGAATGACCGGCAGTTGGTAGAAATCTCCACCGATGCAGTTTCGGAGCTGCTCTTGCGTCGCAGCTGGTTTGGCGTGACCGTGGAATCGAGTGTTGCCGTGGAGTGCGCACTCGCGGGAGTACCTTGTTTTCTGTGCGGCTGGTTTGATCTCGGCATGCACTGCTACGGCCGGCAGTATGAGAAGTTTGGCGCCGCGCTAGTCTTAGAGAGCCCGAGTGCAATACCGCGCATCCCGGAGATGCTGGATCGGCAGGGTGTTGGTGGGGTTTTTCGGAATCGATTCTACCGGGCGATGACGCAAATGGAGCTTGACGGAGTCTTGCAATCGGCACGAGTTGCACAAGTGACGGATGCGCAGCCGGAAGGTTAAGCTGGATTCCGGGACAATTTCAGACTCGGGGGGAATTCGCGAGGAGCGGAGCGAATGGAGGCGAGCGGTTTGCCCCAAGCATTGAACCTGTCGAAACATGGGGGTAATCCGCAAAGACCTTCAATGATTACCGTATTCACTCCTTCGTTCGCGGATGAAGCGAACACGAACGCGCAAAACCTGACCGCGAAAGAGATCGTGAGTCGCCTCCCGCCGGATCGGTTTAAGGTCGTGCTGCTCGGCGACGGACCGCCCGATCCGCGGATTCTTGCCCGAGAAAACACCGAAATCCTGCGCTGGTCCCGGCACGGAAATACGCCACGATGGCTCACCCATGTGCTGTTTTCAAAAATCGACATTTACTTTTTCCCGCGCGAAGGACCTCTGGATACTCTGTTCATGTTTTTCAGGCGATCCCTGGGGCTTCCGGTCGCTCTTGTGACCTATGTCGTGACGGCTCTCGATGCCGGTGTTGGGCCAAAAATGGCAAGATTGATTCGCGAAGCCGACCTTGTTGTCGGGAACTCGCAATATGTGACGCAGACGGTCAAAGACCGCTTCGGGATTGCGGCAGAGACAATTTACGACGGAATCAAAAGGGAGTTGTTCTGTCCACTGACGGATGCTCGCCGGGCTGCATCGAAACTTACGGTCCTTTTCGCCGGTTCATTCCGCGCTTATAAGAGAGCCGATGTCGTCATTCGCGAGGCGGCAAGCTGGCCTTCGGTTGAATTTCGGCTGGCGGGGAAGGGTGAAGAGGAGGAGAGATGTCGGTCTTTGGCGAACGAATTGGGATGCCGCAACGTCACCTTCGTCGGCCATCTTTCGCAGCCAGAGTTGGCCGAGGAAATGCGAAGGGCGGACGTGTTCCTTTTCCCTAGTGTAGTGGAAGGTCATCCGCAGGTTCTTGGACAGGCGGCAGCGTGCGGGCTGCCCGCGGTAGCCATGGAGAAGTATCGGCCAGACTATGTTGTCCACGGTGAAACGGGGTACTTAGTAAAATCGCAGAGCGAACTTTCAGATAAGCTGGGTTTGCTGCTGTCCGACCGGGAGTTGCGGCTCAAGATGTCTGCCGCCGCCGCTCGGCATGCCTTGCAATTCGATTGGGACAAGGTTGCGCGAGATTGGGAACGCGTGTTTGTGGAAGCCGCCGCCAAACGCCGCGAGAAACACTAACGTGCGGAAGAACTATAGGATGGGTTATTGAAGGTTTCTAAGTCGTTGCTGCGCTACGGAGGGTTTGCACTCTCTGTTACCACTGCCCGCGTGGTGGGCACCATACTTACCGCCGCGACATTTCCTTTTCTGGTGCGGCGACTCGGTGTCGACGTTTATGGGTTGTGG
>Ga0181538_10001481_pt1 | contig 26387 bp, 20 predicted proteins | sample PEATcosm2014_Bin_40_FD_119773 | JGI IMG/M metagenome (GOLD analysis project Ga0181538, IMG submission 119773) | Peatland microbial communities from MTU Mesocosm Facility, Houghton, MI, USA - PEATcosm2014_Bin23_30_metaG | ecosystem: Environmental > Terrestrial > Soil > Wetlands > Peat | place... | reverse complement strand
GTTCCTTGTCGGGTGTTTCCGGGACTTCGGTCGTGTCTGAGAAGTGATTCGACAGGAGGATGCCCGCAAGAGCGGCGAAAGCAGCTACTCCGCGCAAGGTCCACTGTACGGTTTTCCCTGCGACCGTAAAGCTCCAGGTGAGGAGAATGAATCCAACCCAATATCCGAGGAATTCGGCAACAAGCGCCCGGGGGCCGTCGTCCGATGGCGACTCACCTGTCTGAAAGGCGTAGCGAAACATGGCCAATGCCGCAGCGAGTGCCGACGCCAGCGTAATGACCACGAACTTGATGATCGTAAGATGCATGCCGCGTTGGATTTCGAAGACGCAGGAATCATAGCACGCTTTCCAATTGCTGCTGGTGATGGAGATTTGTTCGGACTTAGTCGGCGGGGGCTTGTTCGGGGGTACGCGCGGCAGGAAGCGAGGGCGCGGCGGTGAGAGCGCGGTAGGCGAAGAAGAGCTTGGCGCGCCAGCGCAGGATCATGCCGAAGGCCAGCAGATAGAAGATGGCGCCGGTCTGCTCGAGCGAAAGAAAGCTGTCGAAGTAGCCGCGCGCGGCCCAACGGATGACAGCGAGGACAATAATGACCGCAAAAAACGCGCTCGACCGCTTCATGCGAATCTCGCCGTTGTGCAGATGCAGGTCAGAGGTGAGCAGCAGCGGAACGGCGAACAGGACCGCGCCGATGAGGAAAGCGGCGAGTCCCCAGAGGAAGGGCACGCGGCACGGCGGATAGAAGAACATGCAGAAGCCGGTGGCCATGCCCAGCGGCGGTATCACGATCTTCTTGAGGGTCACGGCAGTGCGGCCCTCGCGCACGCGCCAGGTGAGCACGCCGGCAAGACCGATAAGGGAAACGACTGCCGTGAGGGCGGGAGTAGAGACCATGAAACTTGCCTTTCCATTCTTGCTGCGGACGAGTGGCGGCTCCGTGTTGCGGTTCGCTGCAAACAGCTGACCGTAGGTCAGAGCCTCATGCGCACATATCTATTCTAATTGGATAGCGCGGCTCCGAAAAGTGGTGCGAAGATTCGGTGGAGTCTGGCTTTTGAAGAGAAGCATCCCTCAGGGGCTAAAGCCCGCGTTTATTTTGGGGCTTTTACGGCACGACTGAAGTCGTGCCCTTTCACGATGATTTCGAATTGAGGCACTGAGAAAGATTCTGCTGATCACTGACAACTGATCACTGACCACTGTTTTTCGGCCAGGGGTCGATCAGCAGCGAGGTGAGGCCGAGGTCGTCACCGTAGCGTTCCACCTCAACGTCGTTCATGCGCACAAACTGCGGCATGCCGCGGAAGGCGGGGACTGCGTCCGATCCCATAATCTGCGGCGCGATGAAGAGATGGAGGCGGTCGACGAGACCGGCGGCGAGAAAGGCCGTGTTCAAGCGTGTGCCGGTTTCGGTAAGCAGCGTGAGAACGCCCTCTTCGCCCAGCTTCAAGAGGACTTTGTCGAGCGGAACGCGGCCTGCCTCTGCGTCGAGGATTTCTACGCGAACGCCGCGGTTGCGCAACTCGGCGGCGCGGGCTTCGTCGTGCGAGACCGTGAAGACAACGACGTCGCTCTGCGCTGTCGAGACCAGTTTGCAGTCGAGAGGCATGCGCAGGGCGGAGTCGAGGACGATGCGCAGCAGGGGCCGTCGGCGGCGCAGGCCGCTGCGGTCGGTCATCCAGGGATCGTCGGCGAGCACGGTGTCGACGCCGACCATGGTGGCGTCGGCGGCCCAGCGCAGCGGCTGCACGGCGGCGCGCGCGGCTTCACTCGTAATCCAATAAGGGGCGTGGGGCGTTTGCTGCGCTGCCGGCGGTGCAATGCGCGCGTCGAGCGTCATGGCCACTTTCATCAACACGAGGGGACGGTGGTGCTGAATCCAGCGCGCAAAGCCCTCGTTGAGGCGGCGGGCTTCGGCCTGACAGACCCCGACACTCGTCTCAAGGCCAGCGGCTTGCAGTGCAGAGAGGCCCTGTCCGGCAACGGCAGGGTTGGGATCGATGGTAGCGGCGACCACGCGGGCCAGGCCGGCCTGGATAAGCGCATTGGTGCAGGGCGGCGTGCGGCCCGTGATATTGCAAGGCTCGAGCGTGACGTAGGCCGTGCCGCCCCGAATGCGATCGGCGGCGTGTTGCTGTGCTTCTTTGAGGGCGACGATTTCCGCATGGTCGAGCAGGTCGTACTCGTGCCAGCCCTCGCCTACCACCTGGCCGGCGCGGTCCAGAATCACGCAGCCCACGGCGGGGTTGGGCGAAGTGACGCCGATGCCGCGGCGCGCCAGCTCGAGCGCGCGCTGCATCCAGTAGATGTCTTGGTCGAGTTGATTGCTCATAGCCGTTCCTCGTTCCGAACAGGAACAATCAAGTGTAAATCGGTGACCGAAACGTGGCGCAAAGAGTTTGACGAAAAAAAGGTGCGAGTTTCGCGCTCTTTTACACTTGAGGGAACTATGAGGTCTGTTGGACGGCGGATTTCCGGGCTGAACGGTCGGAGGTGCGGACGTGGTTGAGATGGATGGGCGACGGCGCGGTTCAGTTCCAAATTTGACAGTCGCAACCCAGGCTGATGTGCCGGCCGTGGTGGAGTTGATGAACCGCGCCTTCCGTGGCCGGGGCGAGGATGCATCCTGGAGCACCGAAGAGCGCTATATCGAAGGAACCCGGACCAGCGAGGAGTTGCTTCGGGAGGAGATGGCAGCGCACCCGGATGCGCGATTGCTGCTGTGGCGCAAAGCGGACACTACTTTACTCGGGTGCGTTTGGATGCAACCGGAACAGAAGCTTGCGTGGTCTCTGGGCTCGCTGACGAACGTGCCCAGCGAACAAAAAGCAGGCCTCGGCCGCACGTTGCTTGCGGCTGCCGAGGATTGGGCGCTCACGCGTGGGGCGCAAGAGATCAAAATGACCGTAGTGCATGTTCGTGCCGCTCTTCTTGATTGGTACGCACGCCGAGGATATTCGTTGACAGGGGAAACGAAGCCCTTTCCGTACGGCGATGAGCGCTACGGCAAGCCGAGCGAGACGATCTGTATTTCGTGGTTCTGAGCAAACGACTGACGAGCTGAACGCGCGAAAGCGCCTGTCGGGTCGAGCTACTCCAGCAGCGAATCCACAAACTCTTCCGGCGAGAACTCCAGCAGGTCGGTCATTTTTTCGCCGACGCCGACGTAGCGGACGGTGAGATTCAGTTCGCGGGCGATGGCGACGGCGATGCCACCTTTGGCGGTTCCATCCAACTTCGTGAGCACGATGCCGGTGGCACCGGCGGACTGCGTGAACTGCCGCGCCTGTTGCAGGCCGTTTTGGCCGGTGGTCGCGTCCATGACAAGAAGTACTTCGTGGGGCGCGCCGGGAACTAGACGCGAAGCCGTTCGGCGCATCTTGTCTAATTCATCCATCAATCCGGATTTGGTGTGCAGGCGGCCGGCAGTATCGACGTAGAGCTCGTCGATGTGGCGCGCCTTGGCGGCCGTGATGGCGTCGTAGAGGACGGCCGCGGGATCGCCGCCCTGTTTGGTCCTGATCATCTCCACGCCGGAGCGCGCGGCCCACACTTCCAGTTGTTCAATCGCTGCGGCGCGGAAGGTATCTGCGGCGCAGAGCAAAACGGAGCGCCCTTGCGCGCGCGACCAGGCGGCCAGCTTGCCGCTCGAAGTGGTTTTGCCGGTGCCGTTGACGCCTACGAGGAAAGTGACTTTGGGCGGCTCTCGCGGTTCGATAGCCGGCGCCTGCGGGGCGCGGAGAAGGGCGATCAACTGTTCCTTCAAAAGCTCACGGAGCTCCGCGCCGCCTTCGATAGCCTGGTGACGAGCGCGGTCGCGCAGTGCGTCGAGGATGGCGGTAGTGGTTTGGACGCCGAGGTCGCTCGTGAGCAGCGCGGACTCGAGTTCGTCGAGGGCGCTTTCGTCCACGGTGCGGGTGAGGGCGGCGAGATCGGCGATTTTCTGGGAAAAGCTCTCGCGAGTGCGCGAAACCGCTTGGCGCATGCGGTCGAAGAGACTTTTCTTTGGTTCCTCTGCCGCGGATTTTTCGGGTTCATGGCTTCCAAAAAGGGTTTGAATCATTGCTCTCTTTAGTTTAGCGGGGCTTGCCGTTCGGGTGGGGGTTGCGGCAGTCCAAGGCGCGTGGTCGCAGTTCAGCGCGAAATAGTTCGGAAGGGTTGACGAGTCCGATATGCTGAAAGAGCAGGCCGTAAACCATGGGGAAGAAATGACTAAGACGCCAATTCATCCGCTGGGAAAGATCCTTGAAAGCCGCATCGCCATCATCGATGGAGCGACGGGGACGACCATCCGCACCTACGGAATGAAGGAGGCGGACATTCGCGGGGAGCGCTTCAAGGACGCCCCAAAAGACCTGCTGAACAACGGGGACCTGTTCACGCTGACGCAGCCGGAGCTGATCGGTGACATTCATCGCCGGTTTCTTGAGGCCGGTGCGGACATCATCGAGACCAACACCTTTGGGGCGACCACGATTGCGCAGAGCGAGTTCTTTGTCGACGATCCGCGCGAGCACGGAGGACGAAAGGATCCCGAGTTTTATCAGAAGGTGATTGACGATCCGTTTCTGCGGGGACTGGCGTGGGAGATTAACGAGCAATCGGCGCGGCAGGGGCGGCAGTGGGCAGATCGCGTCGCCGACGCCACCGGTCGGCTGCGGTTTGTGGCCGGAGCGCTGGGGCCGCTGACCGTGTCACTCTCGAATTCTCCTGACGCGGACGATCCAGGATTCCGCGTGGTGAACTTCGACCAGGTGAAGGAAGCTTACGCCGAGCAGGCGCGCGCGCTGATGGCGGGCGGTGCGGATTTATTGTTGGTGGAAACGATCTTCGATACGTTGAACGCGAAAGCGGCGCTGGTGGCGATTCGCGAAGTGTTCGACGCGGACGGCCGTGAATTGCCGATAATCATTTCCGCAGCGGTCGGGCGCGGCGGCGAGACCATGATCTCGGCGCAGACGATTGAGGCGTTCTGGAATGCGGTCGAACATGCCAAGCCTCTGGCCGTGGGATTGAACTGTTCCCTGGGACCGGACCTGATGGCGCCTTTTTTGCGCGAACTCGCGGAGAAGGCTGGTGCTGCCGTGTCGTGCTATCCCAACGCGGGCTTGCCGAATCCGTTGTCGCCAACGGGCTTCGATCTGGGACCTGATGACATGGCGCGGTACCTGAGCGGTTTTGCGCGCGAAGGCCTCATCAATATCGCCGGCGGCTGCTGCGGCAACACGCCGGAGCACATTGCGGCCATCGCCAAGGCGCTTGACGGGCTGCAGCCGCGCAGATTGCCGGTGACCGACGAGGAAGGGCGCGCCATCGAGAGCGCGGCATGAGCGCGGACGCAACAAAGCGTGTGGAGACCAGGCCGCTTCGGCTGTCGGGCTCGCAGCCCTTTACGCAGCAGCCCGGCGTCTTCATCCTGATCGGCGAGCGGACCAATGTGGCCGGATCGCCGAAGTTTGCCAGGCTGATCAAAGAAGGCAACTACGAAGAGGCCGTGAGCGTGGCGCGGCAGCAGGTGGAAAACGGCGCCAACCTGCTCGACATCTGCATGGATGAGGGCATGATCGACGGCGTAGCCGCGATGACGCGCTACCTGAAGCTGCTGGAGAGCGAGCCCGAAGTCGCCAAAGTACCGTTCATGGTGGACTCTTCGAAATGGGAAGTGATTGAGGCGGGCCTGAAATGCATGCAGGGCAAGGGCATCGTCAATTCGATTTCGCTCAAAGAGGGCGAGGCGAAGTTTCGCGAGCATGCGCGGACGATTTTGAAGTACGGCGCGGCCGCGGTGGTGATGGCCTTTGACGAGCAGGGCCAGGCTGCGAGTTATGAAGAAAAAATTCGCATCTGCGAGTGCGCGTACCGCATTCTCGTTGACGAAGTGGATTTTCCGGCGGAAGACATCATCTTCGATCCGAACATCCTTACCGTGGCGACGGGCATGGAGGAGCACAACAATTACGCAGTCGATTTCATCCGCGCCACGCGCTGGATCAAGGAGAACCTGCCGCACGCCAAGGTGAGCGGCGGCGTGTCAAACGTCTCGTTCAGCTTCCGCGGCAACAACAAAGTGCGTGAGGCCATGCACGCGGCGTTTCTGTATCACGCTATTGCCGCGGGTCTCGATATGGGCATTGTGAATGCCGGCATGCTGGAGGTGTATGAAGAGATCGATCCGGAGCTGAAGGAGTTGGTGGAAGATGTGCTGCTGAACCGAAGGCCCGATGCGACGGAGCGGTTGGTTGCGTTTGGCGAGGCGCTGAAGGCGGCAGGGACCGCGGGCGCCGGCGAGGAGACGGAGAAAAAGGCCGAGGAGTGGCGCAACGGCACGGTGGAGGAGCGGCTGAGTCACGCGATGGTGAAGGGAATTGACGCGTATATCGAAGCCGACACGGAAGAGGCGCGAGAAAAACTGGGGCGGCCTCTGAGCGTGATTGAAGGACCGCTGATGGCGGGCATGAGCGTGGTGGGCGACCTGTTCGGCGCGGGCAAAATGTTTTTGCCGCAGGTGGTCAAGTCGGCGCGCGTGATGAAGAAGGCTGTCGCCTATTTGACTCCGTTTATGGAGGCCGAGAAAGCGCAAATGGCAGCGGCGGGCGAAGTGGTGCGCGTACAGGGCAAGATCGTGCTGGCGACCGTGAAGGGCGACGTCCACGACATTGGCAAGAACATCGTGGGCGTGGTGCTGGCCTGCAACAACTACGAAGTGATCGACCTGGGCGTGATGGTGCCCGCGGAGAAAATTCTGGAACGCGCGAAAGAAGTGCGGGCGGACATCGTCGGGCTGAGCGGGCTGATTACGCCGTCGCTCGATGAGATGGTGCACGTGGCGCGGGAGATGGAGCGGCAGGGGCTGAAGCTGCCGCTGCTGATTGGCGGCGCGACCACCAGCCGCGCGCATACGGCGGTGAAAATTGCGCCGCATTACAGCGAGCCGGTGGTGCACGTGCTGGATGCGAGCCGTGCCGTGCCGGTCACCACCAGCCTGCTGAGCGAAGACGGTCGCGCGGAGTTTGTCGCACAGCACCGCGCTGAATATGACGCGTTGCGCCGTGCGCACGCGGCGCCGCGGCGGAGTGGGGTTCCGCTGGAGACGGCGCGCGCAAGGCGCACGCCAATCGCGTGGCGCGCAGAGGATTTAGCCACGCCTGAGTTTCTTGGCGTGCGCGTGCTCGAGGATTTTCCCCTCGCGACGCTGCGCGAGTTCATCGATTGGAGCCCGTTCTTTCATACCTGGGAATTGAAGGGTGTGTACCCGCGCATTCTCGAGGATGAGCGGCAGGGCGGGCAGGCGCGCCAGATTTTCGCGGAGGCCAATACGCTGCTGGATCGCATCGTCGCGGAGAAGCTGCTGACGGCGCGCGCTGTGTACGGATTTTTTGCGGCCAATGCCGTGGGCGACGATGTGGACCTCTACACGGACGGCGGACGGGACAAAGTTCTTGACCGGCTGCATTTTCTGCGCCAGCAATCGGACCGGGAAGGGAACGAACCCTGCCGTTCCCTCGCGGATTTCATTGCACCCGTGGAGACCGGGCTTGGCGATACCATCGGAGCCTTCGCCGTGACGAGCGGGGTGGGATTGAAGGCGCTGGTGGAGCGATTCAAGGCCGCGCACGACGACTATAACGCAATCATGGCGGAGGCGATCGCGGATCGATTGGCCGAGGCGTTTGCGGAATGCCTGCACAAGCGCGTGCGCGAGGAGTGGGGCTACGGACGCGATGAAAATCTGCGCAACGATGAACTGATTCACGAGAAGTATCGCGGCATCCGGCCGGCGCCCGGTTATCCGGCGTGCCCCGATCACACCGAGAAGGGCACCATCTGGCGTTTGCTCGATGTGCAGGCGCAGACGGGGATTGAACTCACCGAAAGCTTTGCCATGTGGCCGGGGTCGAGCGTGAGCGGGTTCTATTTCGCGTATCCTGCGAGCCGCTACTTTAGTTTGGGCAAGATCGACCGCGACCAGGTGGAGGATTACGCGCGGCGTAAAGGCATGAGCGTGAACGAAGTGGAGCGCTGGCTCGGTCCCAACCTGAATTACGAGCCGGGAAAAGCATAACGCGCTGCAGGCTTCAGAAGACGCCGAAATCGGGAAACCGGTTACCCATCCAAAAATTATTTATAAACTTTTCGAAACTTTCCCGATGGCCGGGGGTTCATGCTGCTAACTCGGGGGAAATATTGCGCAAATCCAAGCTGCGCGAATGTGATCCCGCGAGGCGTTTCACGGTTTTTCCAGCACAGTTGGCGTGTGTCTGATCGCAGCAACCCTAACGACGCCGGAGTTGAACTCTGGCGTCGAACGGGAGGGGTGTTGCTGTCGATTGCACAGTTCGCGTCGGGGTTCGTCCGCCGATAAATTCTGGAGATGCCGAGGGGCTCGCTTCTGTCATGGAGGGTTGTATATGAAGTATAGTTCGCTCGTGGTTCTCTCTCTCCTGTTGGCGCCGCCGCTCTTCGCGGATGCCGGCCAACGAATCATTCCGGCCGGCGCACTCGTCTCGTGCACCACCGGCGACGGAAGGATCTCCTCGAAGACCACCGCCGTAGGCGATCCCGTGCTGTGCAAGGTGAATTTCCATCGCGGGGATTTCATGCTTCCCTACGGAAGTTACCTGGGTGGAAACTTTACGGAGTACAAAGATCCCGGCCACTTTGTTGGCAAGGGCTGGATGCAACTGGACTTCGACCGGCTCTATGTGGGCGACCAGGTGATTCCCCTCGATGCCAAGGTCGTGGACGTGAAGGGTTACAAGATCGACTCGCAAGGACGCATTCTGGGCAAAGGACACGCGGTTCGCGACACGGTCCTGTGGATGATTCCTGTGTTGTGGCCGATCGACCTGATCAACCTGCCACGGCGCGGCCCGCGGCCGACGCTCAAGGCAGAGACGGCGCTGACCCTGCGCGTGATGGAAGACATTCGGGTTCCAGTAGTTCCCGAACCGCAACGCGATCCCTACGGTCTGATGCAGCGGTCACCGGATTCCTACGCGCCTCAGCCTCCAGCGCCGACGCAGGAACCGGATCAGGGCCCAGATCAGTCCTACGCGCAGCCTGAGCAACCGATGGATCCTGCTCCGCCAGTGGCCTACGCCCCTCCGGTGTCCTACGCTCCCATGCCTTACTACGCACCAACGTACGTGCCGCCTCCGGTGGCCGCTTATGGCTATGGCTACGGCGGATTCGTAGTGGCCGTGCGGCCGGGAGTCTACGCGTACGGGGCAAGAGGTTACGTGCGTGCACCAGTGTACGCGCCGCGGACCTATGCGCCGGCCGTGCGCGCCTATGGATACGGTTATGCCGGGCGCGGATACGTCGGTGGGGGTTACGCAGCGCGCGGATCGATGATGGCTTCGCGCGGCGGAGCCGGATTCGGAAGGCGTTAAGCCCGAGCTGACCGGATGAAATCTGTCCTCGCGTCCCCGGTCTCCCAGATCTGACGGGCGCGTCGCCGGATTTATCCCAAGTCATCCCGCATCCACCCTCGCGACGAAGGCGTCGCGAGGGTGGGCATCAACGTAAGCCAAATCACAAAAGCGCTCATCGCGAGCGCAAAAGGATTGCAGCACTGTTGCAACCGCGTTACAGAACCGCAAGATTTTTGCGCGGTTTTCTTTTTCCGTTGACCGCACTTTCACAACCCGGCGGGATACTGGTGCCGTGATTCCGCATACTCGGCATAAGGTTCCGCTGAAGCTGGATTCCGGTTCGACTCCGATTACAGATATTGGATTTGCCGCCGGCGCCGTTGCGCCGCGATGGGCGAAGCCTGCCTCGCGCATTCATGCCGATGTGGGGCGATACCGATTGCGGCTCGCCGAGGGCCCGAAGGATCGCGAAGCCGCGTGCCGGTTGCGCTTCAAGGTTTTCAACATCGAGCTGGGCGAGGGGTTGGAAAGCTCTTACCATACCGGACTCGATGTGGATCGTTTCGATACAGTGTGCGAGCACCTGCTGGTGGAAGACAAAGCCAGCCGTCGCGTGGTGGGAACTTATCGCATGCAGTCCGGCGAGACCGCGGCCCGGCATCTGGGCTACTACTCCGGGCAGGAGTTCTGCCTGGCGCCGTATGAGCCGCTGCGGCCGGGGATTCTGGAACTGGGTCGGGCCTCCATCGACCGCGAACATCGCACTCCCGAGGTGCTGATGTTGCTGTGGCGGGGGATCGCGCAGTATGCTACCGAAATGGGGCTTCGTTATTTGCTCGGTTGCTCTTCTTTGAACTCCAACGATCCGGCGGAGGGTTGGCAGATGTATCGCCAGCTTGAGAATTTCAGGGTTCCGAGGGAGTTTGAGACGATGCCGACCGCGGCTTATGCGTCCCCCCCGGAGCTGCAGGATGCTGACGCACAGCCGTTGTCCTGCCAGACCGATCGATTGTTGCCGGAAGGTTCCCACGCGACGCCCGCTACCCAGGGCAAAGTTCCCAAACTGCTGAAAACTTACCTCGCCATTGGCGCGCGCATTGCCGCGCCGCCGGCCTGGGACCGCGAGTTCCGCACCATCGATTTTCTGACGCTCCTCGATCTCAAATTACTTTCGGCTGCCGCGCGCAACCGCTTTCTCGCTCCGCTCACCTCATGATGCTGCGGCGGGTCCGGCGCGCTGTGGCGCTGGTGTTCGCTCTTGTGCTCTGCATCGTTCTCTACTGGCTCGAGCGCATTCGTGGACCTCTCACCCTGGAGCAGCGGGCCGTGTGGCTGCAGCAAGCGGCGTGCAGCATTCTGAAATCCTTGGGCATCGGCTCCCAGGTGGAAGGACAGCCGCCGGGCTGCGGGCTGGTGGTTTCGAACCATCTCAGCTATCTCGATATCGTCATCATCAGCGCGGCCATGCCGTGTTTCTTTGTGGCCAAGATGGAGATCGGTGGCTGGCCGTTCTTCGGCAAGGCGGCGCGGACGGGAGGAACCATCTTCCTCGACCGTTCGAGCCTGGCCAGCGCCATGACGGTCGCCGAGCAGATGACCGAACGGTTGCGTCTTCCGGTTCCCGTGCTGCTATTTCCTGAGGGCACAAGCACGGATGGAGCCGAGGTGCTGCGTTTCCACTCGCGGCTGATCGATCCGGCAACCACGGCGCGCGCACCGATTACGGCAGCGGCGATTCGCTACGAGATCGACGGTGGCGTAGAGGAGCGCGAGCTTTGCTGGTACGGCGACGAGAGTTTCACCACGCACCTGTGGAAGGTGCTGGGCGTGGCCGGCTTCTCGGCGCAGCTACGCTTCTTCGAGCCGCAGATCTATCCTGACCGGCGCACGGCCGCCGACCAGACCCACGCGGAGATCACCGCCTGGCGCGAAGCCAACGCACTGGAATTCGAAACGGCCGAAACCGCCGAAACCGCGAACTGACGGCTGTTCCGTATGAACAATCGAGACAATTCAAATTCGGCTGCGCGCGCGTGCGCCTGTGCCTGTGCCTGCGCCCACTCCCAGTCCCATTCCGTTGACAAGCGCGGCCTGCGGGATGCGTGTGACTCGAGCGATGGTCTCGATCGCAGCCGGGAAAAGTGAGAGCGCGGAGGTCGCAAGGATGCGACCGAAATTTGTAACAGCGGCGCGCGAGAGCCAGGTGGCCAGCCACATAGAACGGTGGAGTTGGGCGCGCAATGTGGATTCGTACGCAGCGGCGCTGTTGCCGGCCAGGCACATTTGCGCAGCAAGAGCGGCGCTGTGCAGAGCGATAGACACGCCGTCGCCCGTGAACGATGGGATTACGGCGGCTTGATCGCCGATGCACCAGAGGCCGCGCGGATGGGGACCAAGGTATCCGTAAGGGATAGGAGAAATGGCGAGCGGACGGGGCCAGAGAGGTTGTGCGCCGTTGAGAAGTTGACCGAAGTGAGGATTCGCCGCGCGGATAGAGGCGAGAAGGGCGGCCCAGTCACCGAGCTTGCGCAGCACCGAGCGGCGCACCACGAGGCAGAGATTCGCGGCGTCATTTTCAACCAGTGAAAGACCGCCGTAGCCACCGGGGAAGAGAAAAAGATCCATGAAGCCGCGGAGGGCGAGGATCGCGGCAGGATCGAGTTGCCAGTGCAGCTTGAAGCCGATGAGATCGGGCTGCCGGCGGGGAGAACGATGGAAGCCGCGCAGGTCGTGCTTTCCAGTGGCGAGGAAGACGGTTTGCGCGCGGATCGCCGCTCCACTTGCGAGCGTGGCGGTCCAGACTTTTCCGCTGAGAGTCAGCGATTCGACGCCGACGCCGCGCAAAACCCGGCACCCGGCTTGCCGGGCATGCACGAGCAGAGCGTCATCGAGAACGCGGCGGGAAAGCGAGATCGCCTGAAACGGGAGCTGTTCTGTGACGATCTTGCTGCCCGAGGAGAGGCGGAGTGTGCTGATGGATTCCGCGCCGAGATCGCGCGCATCGATGCCGAGCTGATGAAGATAATGCACGGCCTCGCGGCTGAGAAACTCGCCGCAGACTTTGTGGTGTGCGGCGCGCTCACGCTCGATCAGTACGACGTCTCGGCCGGCGGCGGCGAGACGAACAGCGGCCATGGACCCGGCGGGGCCGCCGCCGATGACGAGATGATCGTCAGTTGAAGGCGCGATCAGCATTGCGGTTTTCTCCGCGCGACGCACAAACGAGCCGGCTTGAAGCGCTGAATGGAGACATCGCGCTCAGTCAAGTTTGCCGCGGCGCACAGGGTTTGCCAATCCGCGGGAACAAAGGCGCGTGCGATGGACACAGGCGCGTCGAACTGAACAAAAGGATGCAAGCCCGCGAGGCGGGCGAAAATGCGCATGAAATGATAGGGAGCCGCGGCTCGGGAAAGGTCGTTGATGAACCAGCCGAGGAGCGCGTGCCGTTCCATCCCCTCGAGCAAGCGCACGACCTGATCGTCGGCAAGGTGATGGGTGAGGAGCGAACTGACAACAATGTGAATGGGCCACGGCGGGACATAAGCGAACACGTCGGCAGCGATCCATTGGATGGAGCTTGTTGGTGGAGTAAGCTCCGCGGCGATGGCGACGGCATCGGGATTGATATCGAGGCCAGTAAGTTCAACGGCAAGATTTCGCGCACGCGCCCAGCGCTCAATGCGGCGCAGACCTTCGCCATTGCCGCAGCCGACGTCGAGAATGCGAACAGGCTGCGCAACAGAAGTCAGATTGAGACTGCCCAGCCAATTGAGGAACGAGCGATCGGCACGAAACCAGCGATTGAGACGCGAGATGTCGCGCAGGCACGCGCGCAAATCATCGCGCGAGCAGGGCTCGTCCATCTTTTCGGTGAGCCGCGCCCGATGACGAAAGTCTGGAGCGTTAGATGGCATGGAAGAGCATGGTCTCTGCGGTGACGCCGGGACCGAAGGACATTGCGCAGCCGAGTTGGCCAGGGCGAGCGTTCTGCATGAGCCGCTCCAGAACGAAGACCACCGATGGCGAGGACATGTTGCCGTAATTCAGCAAAATGTGGCGCGAGTCAGAGAGAGCTTCCGGCGCCAGCTCCAACCCCTGCTCCACTGCGTCAAGAATGGTGCGGCCACCGGGATGAATGGCCCAAAGATCGATGGACTGGATATCGGCGCCCTGTGCAATTTGAGTGCCCGCTGCGGCGAGCCCTCGACGCAGCTCGCCTGGAACCTTGCCGGAAAGGTGCATGTCGAAACCCTTTTCGCCGATGCGCCAGGTAATCAGTTGATTGGTGTCCGAAAGAACGACGGCGAGAAAGCTGTCGATGGCAAGGCCGGTTGGTTCCGCACTGACCAGATAGGCGGCGCAGCCATCCGCGAAGACGAGGAACGCAAGCAACTGTTCGAGATTTTGCGTCTCCTGCATATGCAGAGAGCACAGCTCGAGGCTCACGAGGAGCACCTTGGCGCCGGGCTCGGAGCGAACAATGTGGCGCGCGGTTTTGAGCGCGCTGATGGCGGCGTAGCAGCCCATGAAGCCGATCAATGTACGTTCGACGGATGGATTGAGGCCGAGGTGTTCGACGATGTCATAGTCGAGCCCGGGTGCGTAGAGGCCGGTGCAGGAAGTGACGATGACGTGAGTAATGGTGCGGCGCTCTTCTTCAGAGAGCGCGAGCTTGTCGAGGGCGCTTTGGGCCAGCCGCGGGGCGAATTGCTCGAAGGCCTGCATGCGGCGGGCGGTCGTGGGGAAGTTGTCGCGGATAAAAAATGCGCCGGCGTCGTACACGCCGCCCTCCGCCGTGACGCCGAGATCGAGGAAAGAGTAGCGGTGGCTGATTGCCGATTGGCGCACCATGCGCCGAAAAAGATTTCGCGGCGTGCCGTCGGCGACCAGGGATTCGGCGAAGGCAATGAATCCGCGATGCATGTCGTGCGGGGGCACTGCTGTGGCGATGCGATTGATGCATGCCGTCGTCAAGGTTGGGTCTCCGGCAGGGAGCTGCGCTCTGTGCTCTTCTATAGACAGCTTATCCTGTGAAACGTTCTGGCGTCAGAACCGGAAGAGATACGAAGCCTTGATGAAGATCTGCCGGCCGTCGTTGAGCATCGATCCGGCGCGAGGCGGGACGGTATTGTTCGGATCGCATGCGCCGCCGGGCAGACGGTTGCAGAGGCTGCGGTCGAGATTCTGCATGTCGTTGCTGTAGCCGATGTAGACCGCGGTGCCAGGGTGCGGCAGCCAGGTAAGAAGCGCCTGAGAAGCGAATTCTTTGCTGCGCAGTAGCAAGGTTTCCGCGGGATTCGCCAGCGTGGAGTCGTACTCCGCAACCAGACGCGCGGAGATTGAGCGCGTGAATTGGTAGTTCACCACGCTGCGCATGGTCTGCGCCTCGTAGACGAATGCGCCGTTGGCCACCGCGTGGTCGCGGTCGAGCAGATAGGTGTTGTCGGCCGTGAGCTGGTGAACCGGCTGCACGGTGAATAGCAGCGACACGGTTTCCTGGTTGAGCAGCGAAGGAATCTGTCCCGCGGCGGGATTGTAGTTCACGTTGCCGCTGCGCTGGGCCTGCAAGTTGAAGTTGAATTGCGACCAGGGGGCGCCGCGGAATACGATTCCGCCGAAGTTCTCAGTGAAGTTCTTGAAATAGGTGAGACCCGCGTAGTTGAGCGGGCTCACAGTGTCGGAGTTCTCGCCAACAATGGGCGCGATAACGATGTTACGCGGCAGCAGCCAGAAGGGATCGAAGTATGAATAATGAAAGACGCGGTCGCCCTGGTGATTGAAGGCGATGTTCTGGCCGGTTTCCAGACCGAAGCTCTGATAGAAACGCTTTTTGGGAAACCACTGGTAGGTTGCGTGGGTGGCGTTATTGCGAATGTTGGAGGTTTGAATGAAGCCCAACTGCGTCTCAAAGCCGGTGCTGACATCCACATAGTTGTCATTAAGGTTGAAGGCGTGGCCGGAGCGCTGCAGTTGGAATGCGCTCGCGGGTCCGGCGGAGTAGGTGGGCGGCGTGCCGCTGTCCTCGTCACCCTTGGTGGAGCTTTCCACCATCTGCCCCCACGGGTCCAGTGCTTGTCAAAGCGGATGGTAAAGTCGATGCCGCCGATGCGGTTCCAGCCCTGGCCAAATTCTTCATCGGTGTAGATCGCACCGACGCTCGATCCTTTGCCTACATCTTCAGAGACGCGGCCCACCGCGACGGTGGCATGCTTCCCGTAAAGCGGGTCGCCAGGCGCGACGGCCTGTCCTGGCTGGCGATCGTCGGTCACAAAGAGTCCGACATTCGTATGGTCGATCTTTCCCGTGACGCGGATGCCGTACTCGGGATGCACAATGCTGCGCGTGTAGATGAGATTAATGGGCGTAATAAAGTAGTTGGCGTTCTCAAGAAAGAAAGGCCGCAACTCGGGAAAATAAACCGGGAAGCGCTGATCGACGGTGAATTGTGGCTGCTCGGATTCGATATCGCTGAAGTCGGGATTGATGGTGGCGTCGATAACGATGCTGTCCTTCAGGATCAGCTTGGCCTCGCCGCCATCCGTGCCTTCAAAGTGACGCGAGCTGAAGTAGGGATTGGTGGGGTCGATGTCGATAAGGGAGCGCTCATTTTGTGCCAGCGTGTAAGGATTCAACTGAAAATTGTGCGAGCCGCTGACGCCTTCGATCCCGTGCAGAATGCCTTCCTGGCTAAGGACGCCGGTGACGTCGGCGGCTACGCGCGGCCATAAATCCGTTTCAGAGTTGCGCGGAAGAAAGCGGCCCAGCACGACGCCCCAGTCCGATTCATTGCTGTGAAAACGAAGGCTGCGGAAGGGGATGGCAATGAGCGCCATCCAGCCTTCTTTGGTCACGCGGCCATCGGAATCCCACACCGTGTCGTAACTGTAATCGGTGTTGCTGGGTTCACTCCATGCGCCGTCAGCCTGCACTCCTGCCGGGTTCACCCTGAAGATAACGCCCAGACGCCGGTCGCGAAAGGGATCGAGAAGCACGGCAACGCCGTCGTCGTTGAGAATGTTTTCGCGGCGCGCCAGATGGCCGCGAATCAGCTCGGGATGACGGTCGTAGCAGATGAAAACGAAATAGAGCGTCGCTTTGGTGTGCGCCATCCACACCTCGGTCTTCTCGGTGGCCGGTTGGCCGTCGAAGGGCGAGTTCTGGATGAAGTCGGAGACGTGAGCCAGTTTTGCGCGAAGATCGGCGCGCGGCTGCATGTTGGGGAAGTCGGCCAGATGCAGCGGGCGGTCGATGAGCGGATCGGCGGTTTCTTTCTTCTGCGCAGTCACAGCCGGCGATTTCGCGGCCGTCTGGTGGGATGTCCTGGGCGAGGCCGCCCGTAGATTTACCCACGCCAGGCACAGCAGGATTCCGCTCACCCAGGTCTTCATAGGATTCAAGTACGCGATCCCTCCTGCCGCGGTTCCTTTATGAGCAAGATGCGTTGGAAATTGTTACGAGGCAAATTGAAAGCTTCGTAAATTCGACGCGGAATCGATTCCACCGTTAGCATTTTTCACGAAATGTGCGAGGCAGCTCTTCCGTTAGGACAAGGTTACAAGGGTTCGGAATCATGCGTTGTGCGGCCGGGCAAACCGTGATGAGAGATGAGAATCGCGGGATTTCCACACGGCGGCCGGGATTTCTCGACGAGGAAAGAGACGCACGAGTTGAGCCCAATCGCTTGGAACTCAAGATGGATGGGTGGTGGCCGGCGGAGCTGTTGAGCCGCGGACCACGAGACTGGTGGAAACCAGGAATTCGCGCTGCATTCGTGGATTTTCAGGATCTTCAGCCTGTGTGCGCAGCGCTTCAAAGGCGGCACGCGCCAAGTCTGTGCGCGACAGGCGGATGGTGGTGAGCGGCGGCAGCGTGTATTCGGCAAAGTCCACATCGTCGAGCCCGATCACGGAGAGATCCTGCGGCACGCGCAGCCCAGCCATGTAGGCCGCGCGCAGAACGCCGATGGCGGTCATATCGTTGGAGCACACGATGGCGGTGGGCCGGGAAGCGAGCTTGCGTAACTGCTCAAAGCCCGCAACGCCGCCCTTGAGCGTGTGATCGCACTCGATAATCCATTTTTTCTGAATCGGCAAATCGGTAGCCTGCATGCCGGCCCGGAAGTCGTTTTCCCGCGTGATAGCCGAGTGCAGACTGTAGGGGCCGGCGAGAAAACCGATGGCGCGATGCCCGAGATCGGCGAGATGGCGAATGGCCGCGTGAATGCCGGTGGAGTAGTCGAGAAGAATGGTGCTGGCCTTGGGATCGTCGAGCTTGAACTCGGCAAGAACGATGGGAACGCCGCGGTGCACGAGCTGGTCGAGCACAGGTTCTTCTTCGCCGAAGGTCATCACGGCGACTCCGTCGACTTTGCGTTCCAACATGCGGCGCGCGCATGCGGCTAGTACCGCGGAATCGCTATTGGTGGAACTCACCAGAATTTCGTAGCCGCCCGCTACCGCGATTTCTTCGAAGCTCTGGATCAATTCGGGGAAAAAGGGGTTGGTGATGTTTTCGACAATGATGCCGAGCAAACGGCTGCGGCCGGAGACCAGGGTGCGCGCGTGCGTGTTGGGCAGGTAGTTGAGCTGTTTGATGGCCTGCCATACGCGCTTGCTGAGGCGGTCGCTCACCAGCGGAGAATTGTTGATGGTTCTGGATACCGTGGCGATGGAAACTTTGGCCACGGCTGCAACCGCGCGAATGTCGGGAAGTTTACCGGCGGCCTTGCGTTTTGATTTTCGAGGCACCCACCCATCCTAATGCAGAGAATTCGTGCGCGAAGGAGAAAAGTTCCCGGCGTTTTCCACTGCGGTGCACAACACGCGAGGCGCGCGCAGCTAGACGCTTTCCGAGATCAGCAGACGCAGGTCGCGCAGGTTGTGGCCGGTGGGACCGGTGACCACGGAGTCGCCGATGGCAGTGAAGAGCGGGCAGGCATTAAACTCGGCCAGCGACTGCTCGGGATCGAAGCCGAAGGCGCGGGCGCGAGCCACGGTGGTAGGATCGGCGATGGCTCCGGCGGCCTGCGTATTGCCATCGATGCCGTCAGAGCCGGCACTGAGCACGGTGAGGCGCTCACCAGGATACTTGGCGAGCTCAAGGGCGCAGAGTAAGGCAAACTGTTGATTGCGGCCGCCTGCACCCGGTGTGCGATTGAGCGTCACGGTGACTTCGCCCACAGAGATCAGGCAGAAGCGCGGATGCTGGGCGCGATAGGTGTGGAAGCGCTCGAGCAGATAGCGGACCGCGTTGGCGTAATCCCAATCGTCGCAAGTATTGTCCACGACCACGTGATAGCCCGCATTGCGCGCCAGGGCGCGCGCGCTCTCCACCAGATCGTGGCTGGAGAGTAGAATCTCAAAGACCGAATCGCGGAAGGCCTCGTCTTCGTCCCTCATGCTGTTTGCCGCCGTCATGCTACGGGGGCTACGCTGCTCGCCGGGCCACGGCATCTTGTGCGGGAGGAAGTTAACCCGCCTGACCTTGTTGCCGGGCGACTCAGGAAAATCTTCACGCTCAAAGAACGAGCGGATCGAGGGTGGGAGCTTTTCCGCAAGATGGTATTTGGCGAGAAGCTCGCGCACCTCGGCCACGGTGGAGTGATCGGGCGAGGTCGGTCCCGAAGAGAGCGCATCGAGCGTGCGCAGCGGCACGTCGGGGAGCAGCAGGCTCACCTTGGTGGCCTCCGGTGCGGCCATCGCCAAGCGGCCGCCCTTGACCGCGGAGAAATGCTTACGCAACGTATTGATCTCGTTGATGGGCGCGCCCGAGGCCAGCAGCAACTGGTTGAACTCGACCGTGTCTTCAAGCGTGACGTGCGGATCGAGGGGCAGCTCGAACAGCGCCGACCCGCCGCCGGAGATGAGGAAGAAAACGATCGTATCCTTGCGTGCCTTGCGCAGAAGCGCGAGCGCGGCCCGTGCGGCGGCAAAGGAGTCCTCGTTGGGCAGGGGATGGCCGCTCTCAAAGTAACGGAAGCGCCAGTTGCGCTTGGTGGGCAACTGGTTGGATGCGCAGATGCCGCGCAGTCCTTTGCGCCGCTTCATGCGCTCCAGCAGGACCTCGAGCATGGGTCCCGCGGCCTTGCCCAGCGCAATCACAAACACGCGTTTGTACGCAGAGAGATCGATGGTTGTAGGGCCGCTGCCGTCGGGCAAAAGGCGATGCAGAGTGTGCCCCTCGAAGCGCAAACGCCGGTCGAAAGCAGATGCGATGCTGCACGCTTTGAGCGCGCCCATAAAGATTCCGGTGGCCGTGGTGTGCAGTGATTCCAATGCGGTGTCGCTGACCGGTGTCATGGCAATTGCTCCTTCAACCAGCCGGCAAGAGCGCGTTGCATCGCTTCCAGTCGATCGGTAAAAAAATGGTCTGCGCCGGGAATGAGGATGAGGCGCTTGGGTTCGGCCGCAGAAGCGGCCACCTGGGTCAATTGCTCGACGGGCGCGAACTGGTCGCGATCGCCGCTGAGGAATAGTTTTGGGGTGGTCAGGTTTTGCAGGAAGGAGTCTCGCAGGAATGAATATTGATAAGCGGGACCTTGCGCCGTGGTGGGCAGACCGAGTGCGATGAACGCGCGTACATCGCGACGCGTTGTGCCGGAAAGACAACAAGCGCGCAGCGCCATGGCCGCGCCAAAACTGAATCCGGCGACGACGAGGGGAAGGCGGAACTCGCGCTCCAGCCAATCCATGCCGGCAAGCACGTCGCCGGTCTCGGCTACGCCGTCGTGCGCGCCTTCGCTCAAACCGGTGCCGCGAAAGTTGAAGCGCAGAACAGGCCAGCCCAGGCCCCACGCGGGATCGTTGAGCACCTTCATGGCGTGGTACACAACCTTGTTGTGCAGGTTGCCGCCGCCCAGAGGGTGTGGATGACAGATGAGCGCGGCGAAACTCGCGCCGGGCGTGCCCTGATTCAGAATCGCTTCCAGTTGGCCGGCCTCGCCAGCGATCGAAAGACTGCGCAGGGCGCCGGCGCGAGATTCCTGGGGGCGGGGAAGAGCACTGGAGGAAACGGAACTCATGGGACTCGGCGGTTGCGCCGCGTACACGCCGCAACCTTCATGTCGCGAGATCGCTTTCTGCGAAGCCAGGAAAACCTGGCCGCCGCGAGGCGCTTCAGTTTGGGCGGATGCGGTCGTGGAGTCCATTCCGCTCTTCATTTTACGCTGGCCGGAGCGCTTGATCAGTGATGCCGGAGCAGGCAGTTCACAACAGAAGTGACGGAAGCGGTCTCTGCGCTATTCTGACAACATCATGATGAACCAAGCTTCCAGCCGCACTACTCTTGATCCGATCGCCTTGACTCGCCAGTTATGCGAAATTGAATCAACGACCTACCACGAGGGAGCGGTAGGAGATTTTCTGGCCGGGTTTCTTGCCATGCGGGGTTGGGAGGTGGAAAAGACTCCCGTGCCGCAGCCGCCGGACGGCGCCGCGGGTCCGCGTTGGAACGTGTATGCCGGCCCTCAAGCGCAGGCGCCTGATCTGGTTTTTTCCACGCACATGGATACGGTGCCGCCGTACATTCCGTTCAGCGAGGATGCGGAGTTTATGTATGGGCGCGGAGTTTCCGACGCCAAGGGGATTATTGCGGCGCAGGTTGCCGCTGCCGAAGTCCTGCGCACGGAAGGGTTTCCGGTTGGGTTGTTGTTTGTCTCAGGCGAAGAGCGCGATTCGGCCGGCGCGAAAGCTGCGAATCTTGCGCCCAAGGGCAGCCGTTTCCTGATTAACGGGGAGCCCACTGACAATCGCCTGGCGTTGGCGTCGAAGGGCGCTCTGCGCGCGGTGTTTCGCGCCACGGGCAAAATGGCGCACTCGGCGTATCCCGAACTCGGAGAGAGCGCCGTGCACAAACTGGTGCAGGTGATGGCGAAGCTGCTGGAACTGGAAATGCCCGTCATCGAAGACGTGGGGCCCGGCACGTTAAACATTGGGCAGATTCACGGCGGCCACGCGCCCAACGTGATTGCCGATAAAGCCGAAGCGCAGGTGCTGGTGCGGCTGGTGGGTGACTCGGCGCCGGTGCGCGCCGCGCTCCTCGACGCGGCGGCAGATCTGGCGGAAGTGGACTTCACGCTGGAGATTCCCTTCGTACGCTTGCGCGCAGTAGAGGGATTGCCTACCATGATCGCGAAATTCACCACCGATATTCCGCAGCTCTCGAACTGGGGCGAGCCGCTGCTGCTCGGCCCCGGCAACATTCACGTGGCCCACACGCCTTTTGAGAAGCTCGCGAAGAAAGAACTCCGCGAGGCCGTCGAACTTTACATCGAGGTGGCGAAGCGGCTGCTTAGCTAGAGGTTGCCTCTTGGATCAAGCCGCTTTCGACTTTACTGATAATTGCCGATGAGGACGAAGGGCGCCCAGTAATAAGGATGCGCGTAGCCGAGACTGGATTGCGTGGCGGAAGGTGTCTCGGATGTCTGAAAGCCGCGGCCGGTTTTGGCGCCTGGAGTGACGGCGCTGCCATTCAGGAAGGCGAGCTGTGCCTGGCGCAGCGCTTCGGCTTTGCCCTGCGTGGGGTTTTCGACCCAGCGCGCATAAAAGTCACTCATGATGTGGCTGGTGCTGAGGTCGTTCACATCCCACAGCGTGGCCAGCACCGCTTCCGCCTCTTTCTGCTGCGCCACCATTCCCAGACCGTCCATCTCAAGTCCGTTGTGGGATTTGTAATTCTTTGCGGTGCTGCAGGCCGAGAGCGTGAGCAGGCGGGTGCCGTGGAAGGCGACCGTGGAGTTCTCCATGTCGGAGAGATTCCAGTCAAATCCATCGGGATCGCCGGTTTTATCGCCGCCCATCAGCAGGAACGGCTCGTCGCCGCTGCCGGCGATGAGAACAAAGTGACTGGCAATGTGCACAACGGAGAAATCCTGGCCGGATTCGAGCTCCGACTTCAACGCGGAAAGTGTGAACTGTTCGTCGGGCAGCAGCTTGCCCTGCATGGGACCGTGCGAATCGGGAACCGTGGGATCGCGCACTACGGAATCGAGCTCGGGCAGAACGCCGGGAAGGGCAGGCATGCCGCCGTAGCTCTTTGACAAGCCCAGGGCCAGCGCGCGGGGCGGTTGGCCGATGGCGAGCGGGGAATCGTTCATGTGCCCGTAGCTCTCGGGAGTGAACAGCACATTGTGGAAGCGCTCGACCATATAATGCGAGCCGTCGTAGAGCGCGCCCATGGGCACGTAGCGCAGCGCATCGTCGAGCGACCAGAGCAACGTGGGAACACTGTTTTGTGCGGAGGTGAGGGTTTTCAATTCGCCCTCAAGCGGGGCCACGACCATGGCGTAGAGCTGGTTCAACTGCGGGCGCGGATCGGTGGCGGGCGAGCTGAGCGCGTGGACCGCGTCAAAGGCCTTGGCGCGCAGGTCGGCAGACGAGGCCGGCAGCTCGATTTTCTTCCGCGAGGTAGCCGTGACCACGATCGCGTAGGCATGATCGTCGCCGAGCAGCAGGCGAATGCCCATCACGTCCGGACCGAGTTTGGCGAGCGAGTTCTGCAGCAGGCTTTTCGTCGAGTCTGCGGTGGCCTGGCCGGGAGCCGATTGCGCATCGAGCAGGGGAAAGATTTGGTTGTAAAGCGTGTCGTGGATTTCAGCGCTGACCTGATGTAATTGTGTGTCGAGGGATCTTAGTTGCGCGTCGTCCTCTGGCGTGTGTGTGGGCTTGGCCTGGATCTGGGCATAAGTGAGACTCAGCTCTTCGATGGTGCGCGCTTTCTTTTCGAGATCGGGCAACGCAATCTCGGCTTTTTGCTGCGCGGGCGAGAGCGCGATGGACTCAAAGCCGGCTCCGCTATTCGTGTTCGCGCCGGCCACGAGATCCTTCAGCTCCTGTTCCTTCAGGAGATCGAGAATCTGCTCCGCTTCGCCAAGCCGCCCGGCTTCGACGAGCAGCTCGGCCAGCATGCGATAAACCTGAGACTTCGATTGCACGAATCCAGATTGCAATTCCTTATCGAGGCCGGAGATGTTTTTGCGAATCTGCTGATAGGAGTTCACGGCATCCAGCCCGAATAAGATGGCTTCCTCGGGGCGATGCTGCTTGCGGAAGCCGAGCATGATGGAGTTCTCAATCGCGGCCTGGATCTCGGGATCGGCCGTGGCCTTGGCCAGGCCCAATGCAGCGATGGCGCTGGCGAAGGATTGTTCCGGCTCGTTCATCGCGGACCAGGCCCAGGCAATGGTCATCAGCGCGGTGGCTTCGTTGCGCTCATCCTTCGCTTCGCGCCAGAGGACGAGGGCCTGAAGATCAAGATCCATCGCAGCTTTCGCTTCATTCATGCCGGAGTGATCGCGGCCCATGGTATTGAGAGTCATGGCTACGCCGCGCCGGTTGCCGGTTTCGCGAAAGATGGGCAACGCCTGGCTGCCGTAGTCGAGCGCCTTCTGCGGCTGGCCGAGATCTGCGTAGGCTCTGCCAATGTCGCTCAGCGCCATGGCCTCACCGTTGCGGTTGCCCACTTCGCGCCAGATGGGCAAGGCCTGATTGTAGTAGTCCATCGCCGACTGATGCAGGCCAAGATCGCGATAGAGGCGGCCCATGTCGTTGAGTGTCAGCGCTTCGCCCTGGCGGTTGCCGGTTTCGCGCCAGATCTGAATGGCCTGGTTGTAAACCTTGAGCGATTTTTGTTTCTGTCCCAGCTCGGCGTAGGCCGGGCCCATGTCGTTGAGCACCAGCGCTTCGCCATTGCGTTCGCCCGCCTGACGAAAGAGAGCGATGGCCTGGTCGTAATTCTTGAGCGCCTCGATCCCCTGGCCCATGTCGGAGTAGGCGCGCCCGAGATTGTCGAGGGTTCCAGCTTCGCCATCGAGGACGGTTGTGGTGCGGGAAACGTCGGTTGTCTGCGATGGGCCAGACGGAGATGGGGCGGTGCTGTTGGGCGCCGATCCAGTGTTTTGCGAATTATCAATTTGGCGCCAGATCGCCATCGACGCATTGAGATTTTTGAGCGCTTCGTCGTGGTTGCCGAGATAGTTGTAGGCCTTGCCGATGTAATTGAGCGTGGCGGCTTCACCACTGCGGGAGCCGAGGCTGCGCCACATCGGCAACGCCTGATTGAGGAGTGCGAGGGCCTTGTCTTCCTGGCCAAGGTCGGTGTAGACGCGGCCCATGGTCATGAGAGTGGTTCCCTGGCCGAGAAGGCTGTTGGATTGCTGCTCAATGGGCAAAGCCTCATTCAGATCGTCGAGCGCCTTCTGCAACTGGCCGGCGAGCCGGTAGAGCCCGCCAAGAATGTTCAGCTCGGTGAGAACCGTGCGCACATCTTTGCCGGCGCGAGCCTGCGCCAGCTTCTGCTCCTGCTGGGCGATGGAGTCTTTGAGGGAGGTGGTTTGCGCGGCGGCGGCCCCGGCTGCGAGACCTGCGGAGAGGCAGATCGCGAATCCAATCGTTCTGAGGCGATGCATGGCGTGCCTCTTCCGTGCGGGCTAGGGCTTCGCGATCGCTGCGCTCGTCGCCGGCGAGCGCAGCGCGAAATCCGCATCCGCAGAGCTGCGGTTCATGACCGGATGCTGATGCGCACCCTGGGCAGAGACGCTTTGCGATACCTGCTGTGCTACGGAGGCGTAGACCTGGCTCAGCGGCGTCAGTCCCTTGCCATTTTTCAGCGTTTGCAGCAGGTAGTAGGTAAAGTAGCCGTGGTGGAACTTGTCGCTTTCGAGCGACTCCTCGTTGTTCTCGCTGGCCGACATCACAATCCGTCCCGTTCCCAGGGACATGTGCGAGAGCATCGCTTCAGAGGGAGCAGTATTGGCGAGCTTTTCCGTTGCCGCCGGCGCGCCGGGGCTGGCCGCGCCGCCGCTGTAGCAGGTGTCGAGAAAAACCACGGTGCGCAGCGCTTTCATGCGCGTGGCCACGGCGTTGGCCAACTCCACCATGGGATACGCCGTGGCGTAGAGCGCGTCCTCGTTGACGTTGTCACCGTTGTAGGCCTCGGTGTCGTAGGTGACGAGGTAATTGGCGCCGCCTGCCGAGTCCGCAGTGCGCGGTGTGCCGTGCGTGGCCACGTAAATCACCACCAGATCGTCGGCCCCGGCGTGGCGCGCGATCCAGTTGAGCTGCTCTTTGATGTTCTTGGTGGTGGCCTGCTGGTCGGTGAGCACGTGCACGTTATCGGCAGGGAACTGGCCGATGGTCGGGTCCTCGAGCGCGGCGGCAAAAGCTGTGGCATCGGCGGTGGTGTAATTGAGGCGCGGAATTTCACTATCGGTAAACTGTCCGATGCCGATCACAAGCGCCCACTTCTGCTGCGCAGGGCCGGGCGCCGTAGGCGCACTGGCCTCGGGAGCAGGGCCTTGCTGGGCAGGGATGCCGCGCGACGATGGCGTGGAGAGTTGGAGCGGATTCAATCCCTGATTGAGCGCTTCGGAGCCGTTGAATTGCGCCTTGCCCAGGGCGTAATTGGCGAGCGAGTCGTGACCGAGGCGTTTCTCTACCAGGCTGCGGTAGTACCACGCGTCGCCCAGCTCAGGGCATACAGATACGGCGTGCTTGAGCAGCTCCAGCGCATCCACGAAGGCGTCGTTGCTGCTTTGCGGAGTGATGCGCTCCAGAGCCTGCACCACCAGGTCGTCTCCTGCGCCGCACCTCACCGTTTGCGCGGCCGCGCGAGGCTGCGCACCAGCCGCAAGCGAGAGCAGCGCGACGAGAACAACGCGGGATGGAAGGTGGGAAATCATTTTGCGGCCACTGGTTTGGACGGTTTCGCGGCGCGACTCTTCATCGCGGCCAGGACCCGCGCGCTCACTCCGCCGCTGGTAAGTTGCTGTTGGCCGGCAGCGCTCAGGTCGAAGTCGACCGCGGCGGCTCCCGCGATGGTCTTCACGATCGTATCCTCGTCCATGCCGGAATTGACCATGGCAATGATTTGCGTGTTGGTGAGCCCTTTGTGGACTGTGGCAGGGGGTTTTTTCGCTGCCTGCGTTTTCATTGCGGTGACGACTCTCGCACTGACGCCACTGCTGGTCAGACCGTGCAGTCCCGCGGGGCTGAGATCGAAGCTCACCGCGCCGGCTCCG
>Ga0181538_10001479_pt1 | contig 26389 bp, 21 predicted proteins | sample PEATcosm2014_Bin_40_FD_119773 | JGI IMG/M metagenome (GOLD analysis project Ga0181538, IMG submission 119773) | Peatland microbial communities from MTU Mesocosm Facility, Houghton, MI, USA - PEATcosm2014_Bin23_30_metaG | ecosystem: Environmental > Terrestrial > Soil > Wetlands > Peat | place... | reverse complement strand
GATTGTGAATCGCGACGCGGAATAAAATCGAAGTGAGACAAGGCACCTTGCTCACCGCAGGGACGCCAGATCGAAATCAAGGATAACCTGCTCGCCTTCGGGCGGGATAACTTGAATCGTGATGGTATCGGAGGGAACGTTTTCGGCGAGAAACTCGAACACGAGTGTCGCGCCCGTCAGAGTACAACCTCCCTCATTGCACAGGAGATTCGGTTGCCCCGACGAGGAAATGGGCTTGATTGGGTCGTTCTTGAAGAAGAAATTCACCTGAAACACCTTCCAGAAGTCGTAGGGGCGGGGCATGAGTCCGGTGTTGGCATCCTGTCCTGAACCGGCGGGGCGGGGAATGAAAGCTCCATAAGTATCCGTGAAGAGGATCTGAATGAGGGCCTTAACTGTCTCCGCGTGTTTAGCGTGTTCGAGCGCGGCCTGTTGTGCGCTGTAGCCGACGGTTCTGTCTTTGGAATCAAGTACAGCCTGGGCATAGGGCGTGAACATCGTGATAGAGGCGATGTGAGGACCGGAACTAGGAGGAGCCAGAGAAAGGGTGTATTTCTGCAGAAAGCGCGCCATGGTTTCGTCGCGGCGCTGGCCGAGGAAGTAAGCATCACGGACGGCCGTGTCCGAGAGAGGCGTGTCAAACGCAAAGGAAGAAACGGGGATGACAAGAAATGCGGCCAGGAGAGAAGCGAGGAAGCGGAGCCGGGTATGCAGCATAACGTGCCTCCACTATCTAAGACGTACGTAACAAGGTAGCAGGTTTCAGATGCGGCGGGGCGTGTTGGGGAAGTCAAGCCAGACCTTGATGCCGCAGAAGTGCGAGCCTTTGGTGCAGAAGGGTAGAAGCAGCGCTCGTGGCTTGCTCGGGCGTTGCAGATCCAGGCTTCCGTATACAGACTTCTGGGTGCGTGCTAAAATTGCGCCATGTCACAGAAGCAGCTAGCATCGGCGATTGAGCGACGCTTCCGTTCCATGAGTCGCAGAGAGCGAATCGCGAAGATTCGGAAGCTGGCTAGCACTTCGCCCGAAGATGATCGTTTTATGCGTTCGACTTTTCCCGAACTTTACCGTGAAGCGTTCAGAGTTACGCCGCGCGGGGCGGGTGCGCGCTCGGAATCAAGCCAGAAGCGTGCGCGAGCCGGAGGGCTTCGCTCGAGGTAAGACCCAGCAGTTCACCCCATTCGACCACCAGTTTCCGCCTTCTTTCGCTCCCATACTCGCCGCCCAGGATTTCTCGAAGGATTTCCGCGTCGGACAAGCCAGCCTCACGAGCAGCTTTGATCAATCGAATTTTGTTCGCCACGCTCATAGTTGGATAGAGCCTAGCACAAAGGTGTCATTATCGTCGGAGTCGGAAAGCGTGGAATGACTGGGGACTAGATACGGCGGGGCGTGTTGGGAAAATCGAGCCAGACCTTGATGCCGCAGAAGTGCGAGCCTTCGGTGCAGATGGGCGTGGTGATGCCGGCGCGAAGGTGGCAAGGCGGGCCGATGTAACGAGAGAGTTCTGGCTGCACCGCTCGAAGTTCCGCAATTTCATCCATGGATGCGTTGTAGATCTCTTCCTGGGCGTTGAAGCAGGTGCGCATGGTCCATTTGTGGAGCAGGTGGAGTAGGGAGCCGGTTTCGACGAGGCGGATGGACTTGGCGTTTGGCAGAAGATAGAGGGCAATTTCGGGCGGTACGCCACGGTCAAGAAGTTGATTCTTGGCGGACCAGGCGTCGTGCATGGCGCGGTCGTAAAGCGCCCTGGCCCGTGGATTGTCTGCAAGGAGCTTCGGCGTTATGTAGTCCGGGTCGCGTGTGTCGGCGAGAGTCAGAAGGGGGCGAGAGCCAGGAACCATGCGATGCCGCTGATCCTGGCTGTCCGCGGTGTGGCTGATTTTTTTGGCGAAGGTGTAATTGGCGTGCTGCAGGGCGCGCATCATGGGCGCATGAACGCCGATATTGATGGTTTCCAGGCGATAGAGATTGCGCGCGGGGTTAAGAAGGCGATCGATGGCTTCCGCATCGGGGCAAGCGGCTTCCGTGAGGCCGACGACAGCGCGATAGGCTTCGGCCATGACACGGGGAGCGTTTTGTGAATAGTCGAGAAGGCGGGAAGTTTTGCCGCTGAGGCGGGCGTCGAATTCGCGGGCAAAGTCATCCCCTTGTGATTTTGTGGGAGTTACATCCTTCCACTCGGGGAGCTCTTCCAGCGGAGTAGTGCCAAAGCGATCGAAGAATTGTGGATCGAGTTGACGAACCTGGGCCACCATTTCTCCAATAACGGCGCGGGCTTCGCTGGGGGTGTCGCAAGCCGAGCACATGCGCCAGAGACGATGGAGGACGATGCCAGAGAGGGTATGAACCATCGTGGTAAACGCGGCGACGGGCAGGACGTAACGCGCAATTTCGATGGCTCGTTTTTCGGCGGAGCGCTCGATTTTCTGCAAGCGCTTGGGATGAGACATCGGACCGATATGCCAGATGTCATTCAAGATGGAGCGCGCATCGGAAACAAGGATTGCGGAGAGTTTGCGATAACAGTCCCAGGCACGTGTAATGGCGTCTTCATAGATTCGGCGAGAACCCTCGTCGAAGAAGAGAGAGACAGGGGGGATGTAGGCCTGAGCACGATCAAGGCGCACGTAGCGCTGGCTCTGCTGCTCGGAATTGTAGAAGGGATGAGCGTGGAGGAAGGACCAGACGAACTGACGGCTGACGTTCTCCAGACCGAATTCGAAGTGGGCGTGCTGGTAGACCGTGTGATGGCCGCTATAGAAGGTGGCAGCGCCAATGTTGAGCCGCTGCTTGTCGGTGATTTCTTCCGGAGTGATGAGCCGGGAAGAGTAGCAGGTACGCGCGGCGGCGATGGCGGAGTCGAATGGATGGGCAAATGCGTTGCGGAGGGTGATGCGAGGAGCAGCCGTCTCGACAGACTCGGAGGCAGGAACACCATCGAACATGGGAGATTGCGTGGCCACGTTGAGGATTGATTTTACACGGAGTGAGAAGGGCGAGAGGCACAAAAATGGAGTGGGTGATTTATTGGCGCGGAGTAGAAAAGAAAGCGGACCGGGCAATAGCCGGTCCGCGGGGCATAAGCAAGTCTAAGCCGTGAGGTTACTTCTTGACGGCGGCGTTGGCGTACTTCTTCTGGAAGCGTTCGACGCGACCAGCAGTGTCCACAAGTTTCTGCTTGCCGGTGAAGAAAGGATGGCAACTGGAGCATATTTCCACGCGCAGCATGTCTCCCTTGACGGTCGAACGCGTCTGGAAAGTACTCCCGCAAGCACAATGGACGGTAACGTGGTGGTAATCGGGGTGGATCCCGGGTTTCATTGATTCTCCAATCTATCGTGGCCGGTCTGCGCGGGAACCGATGGTGCGGGTCACAGCCGCGTCGCTAGGTCACGAGACAATCTGTAATTATACGGGATTTTCACCGGAACGCAAAACCAGTGGCTCAGGCGTTCAGAATCAGTTGGAGGGAGCTACGATGCAGGAACGCTGGCGGTGGCTTGATTCGAGTAGGTACTCTCGACACCGTTCGAGTCCACGGAAGTGACCACGTAGTAGTAGGTGCTCGAATCCGTTACGGTGGAATCGCTGTAGGCGAGTGCGTTAAGAGGTGTGGAAAAAAGAGGGCTATAGGACGAGCCAGAGGTCGTGCTGCGATAGACACGATAACCAGCGACTGCGCTGGAACTGGCGTCCCAAATGAGATGAACCGTGTACTGGGTAGGTGGCGGCGGTGGAGGTGGAGGTGGAGGAGTTGGCGTGGTTGTGGCGCTAATCCCGTCACCAGAGAGGGACACAGAATCGGGCGAGGGGAGACTCGGGCTCAATATGGACACTGTGCCGATGGCAGCGCCACCCGACTGTGGACGGAACCAAACCTGAAAGGTGATTTGCTGATTAGGCGAAAGCGAAACTCCTGGTGAAAAACCAGAGTAACCGAAACCGGAGCCAACCGAGGTTACACCGCTGATGATGATGCTAACGTCGCCAGTGTTTTGCACGGTGACGTTCTTGGTGGATGTGCTTTGCACATTCTGGTTACCGAAACTGATCGAAGAAGGTGTGACCTGCAAGGAGACAACGACCTTTTCCGCGACGCCCGCGAGGGAAATGGCGGGAAGGGATTGCGGAGCATTGCTCTTGATTGTCAGGGAAGCCGAGGCGTTTCCGGCAGTCGTAGGGCTAAAGGCCAAAGTGTAGTCGAGAGTGATGGCAGGCAGCAGCGTACGGGGAAGAGAGGGGCCGCTGATGGCGAATTCTTTGTTGGAGAGCGAAATTGAAGTGATCTGCAATGGCGCATTGCCGGAGTTCGTGAGTTGGAGGCTTTGCGTAGCGCTCTGGCCAACGACGACCGTTTTGAAATTGAAGCTGAGGGCGGATAGAGCAATGTTTGGCTCAGGGAGTGGTGCATGCGGGCCGTAACTAGCGCAACCGGCAACAAGGAGTGACAGGCCAGCAAAGCAGGCAAGCAGCGCGTGCCCACGAACTGCGAAAGCCGATGGACGGTGGAATAGCACTGCGGAAACGAACCCCCTCAGGTTCACCAGTGAAAAATAGCTTTGATACACCTGCACAGACAACCTGTCCCCGGTACAGTTGTGGGACAGGGGAAGACCTGGTCAAACCTGTACCAACGGACAGTGCGGGAATTCGATAATCGCAGGATTGAGTTGATTCAGGATGAAGTGAAACACGCTTGCAGAGAGAGAGTATGTGTCAATTGCAGAAATAACCCTTCGAAGGGGAACTTCAGACGCCGCGGCGGAGGTTCCAGGCTCAGGAAACGAAGTGGCAACCGAAACGGAAGGTGCCTTCCGCCGTACGGCGGGACCAGACCGGCTTCAGATAGACACGGACGGGGGGAAGAATTGGGACATGAAGAATGGCCAGGAGGCTCTCCGGAAGCTCTTCGGGCTGCTCAAACTCGAGCGCGACACCGCCGAAACCGAGGTCCAACACACGGGCGCGGCGAGCGCCTTCCTCGCCAATGATGGCGTAGGCATTTGTGCCGATCATGGAAACGCGTTCGGCTTTTCGCTGAATCGCGTAAGAGGACGGAGTTTCGAGAGCAGGGGGAGTTTGCGTGGTGAGGGAACGCGCGGCGAGGGAAGAAGCGCCGGCGAAATCGGCTGAGGTTTTTTCACCCGGCCGGCCAGCAGCGATGGAGATTGGCGTGGCTGGCACCGTGGGAGGAACTGTCGTGGGTTGAACCGCGGGGAGCGCTGAGCCGCTGGCGGTACGCGAGTGATTGGCATGCTTCAGGCGATAGAGGCGCTCATCAGCAACGCGAACCAACTGATCAGACTGATCGCCGTCCTGCGGAAAGTTAGCAACGCCGTGATCCATGGTCACGGGGAAAGTGAGTTGCAAAGGGCGCAGAGTTTCGGCAAAGACGGTTTCAATGCGGCGGCTGAGAGCCAAGGCTTGAGCGGCATCGGTTTGGGGCAGCAGAAGTGCGAATTCATCGCCACCAATGCGGAAAGCGGAGTCTGAAGTGCGCAGAGCTTTTTGCAGAGTGGCGGCAGCGGCGCGGAGGACCTCGTCACCTCGAGGATGTCCGTACTTGTCATTCACTTCCTTGAAACGGTGCAAGTCCAGGATGACGATGCCAAGTGGAAGACCGTAGCGGCGAGCGCGATTGAGCTCTTTTTCGAAAGACTCCGCGAACAGACGACGATTGTAGAGGCCGGTGAGGGGATCGGTGACGGCATTCACCTGGAGCTTCTTGTAGTCGTCATATTCCAGCACAACGGGAACGCGGATCAGTCCCGCGGAAGAAAGTACATCCATCAAAACTGTTTTCAGCGACAAGGGTCGGCTGAGTTGCTCTGAAAATTCACGGCGCCGTAGGAGCATTTCCTCCCAGAGCTGCAGGCACTGAGATTCGCGAAGATCCAGATGCGTGGTGGTACGAAAGTAGCGTTGGAGAAACTGGCTGCGCGCGGGAGTGTCCATGACATCGAGCGTGTCGGCAAGAAGCTCGAGGTAGGCGTCCTCCACGGGCAAACGCGGGGCCGCCGGGGCTCCGGGACTGGGCATGGCCGGGTTTTCCTACAATCTGCGTCTCCCCGCGGGGGCTGGGGCAAGCACATTTGGTTGACTGACCCTAAAAGGGAGCAAATCAAGTGCCAATCAAGGCCGTGTGTGCAACCTGCATCCACGGAAAGGAGATGCGAAGGGGACGGCGGTATCCTATTACAAAACGACAAGATAAGCGAGTTCCAGAAAGTTATTTTTTTGGGAAATGGGCAGTCAAGGCAAGCAGCCACTCTGGGGGGCAGTAGGAGAATTGGTTGGGGATAATGATTTACTCAAGTGGACGCAAGAATTCCAACCCAAAGAGACGAAGTTCACCCAGAAGACCCGATCGGCGTACTTTAGCCACGATGGGCGGAGTTTCGCTGGGTATGAGGCTGGAGGAGGCTGGGGAGGGGGCCGGGATCGTGAGGTGTACCGTCTGATCGGGGCGCAGAAGATGCACGGACGTAATACAGGCTCCGGTGGCGCTGATATTGAGCGTTTTGGTGAGCTCAATGAACTCTGCACCTGACGCGTCTGCGGCCCGCAGAAAGACGGGGACTTGGATGCGTATGCGAGGCGATCGGCGTGACTCGGAATAATCCACGCGAGGCCCCTCCTTCGTGTGGTCGAGGCGGAGAGCCATAGTGTTAGTACTTAGGAACTAGTACAACCAACAGGGAGCAGGTTGATTGCCAGTTGAGTAGCATACAACTGCATCTAGGAGCTCAATAAATCAAGGAGTTAGGATGAGTCAGAAGGTGCACAAGTAGGATGAGGACAGAAGTGGTCGAGTATTGGACAGGTGATTTCCCAAATTGTGCAAATGGACCGCTTTTACCATTGACACGCCGAGGAGCGTCTGCAACGATGGGCAACGGGCTATAGGAAAAACTTTTCCACTATACTGAGGGACGGCCAAAGCATGAGCAGTTCAGCCACAACAGATTCGGGGAGGATGCCTGCCTCGAGCCCGAATGTGACCGTTGAACATGTCCGAGCGCTCCTGGAGACCGTGGACAAGGGCGTGGTAGTGGCGAACCTTGACGGAATGGTCTTGATGGTTAACGCGCGCGGCCGGAAATGCCTGGAAGAACATGGCAAAGAAGAGACAACACCTCTCAATATATTTTCCGATGTACTGAGGATCGATCCGAAGACGATCTCCCAGAGAATTGAAAGTGGCGAGAACCAGTTTGAGCTGCAAGGCAACACCGGCGGCAAAGCCTATCGGACGCGCGTGCGGTGGATCCCGGAATCGGACTGGCTGGCAATTCAGTTTGAGAATGACGAGGAAGAAGCGAATGGAGCGGAGAGCGCCGCGCAACTGACGGTGCAGGAACTGCTGCAGGAACGCGAGATTACGTACCGGAATCTGCTCGCGGCCTACCTGAAATTACAGGAAGTGAACCGGCAGAAAACCGTGTTTCTGGCGTCGGCAGCGCATGAGCTGAAGACACCCTTGGCGGTGATCAAGGGCTACTACGATCTACTGCTGACGGGATCGCTCGGTAGACTGAGTGACAAACAAAAAGACATTCTGGAGGAATCGAAAGAGAGCTGCGAGAGGTTGGTGCGGCTCGTATCGATGTTCCTCAACTACTCGGCGCTGGAGAGCGGGAAACTGGTCCTGCAGTTGCGCGAGAATGATTTGAGAGATTGCCTTGAAGAGATGGCCGGCCGTTGGTCGGAGGCGTTTCAGCGAAAAGGAGTAAAGCTGGAAACGCTGCTGGATCCTTCCATCCCTACCTTCCGGTTTGACTACCAGAAAGTGCAACAGGCAGCGGCGAACCTGCTGGACAATGCGTTGAAGCACACGCCGTCCCAAGGAACCGTGACCTTACGAGCGCGGCCGCATTTTTGGGAACGTCGAGTGGCGGAAATCGCGCCGGTGGAAGAGCGGAGGAGATTCCGTCTGCCGCGGCCGAACAGCGTGGAGGTGAGCGTGACGGACTCTGGAGCAGGGATTGCGCCAGAGCATCATCAGGAAATCTTCGAGGATTTTGTGCGCGTGGACCGAAATACCTCGGGTATGGGATTGGGGCTGGCGATCGCGAAAAGATTGATCCAGGCGCACCGCGGGAAAATCTGGGTGGAAAGCGAACAGAGCCGGGGAAGTACGTTCGCGTTTCTGCTGCCAATGGATCAGAACTGAGCATCGGATTTGGGGCGAGGAGAAAGAAAAATGGCCGTAAAAGAAGTGAAAGAGAAGATCCTGGTCGTCGATGACGAGCCAAGCATTCGAAAGTACCTGCAAACCCTGCTCGAAGTGGACGGATTTGAAGTAGAGACGGTCAGCGGGGGCAGGGAAGCGTTGACGAAAATAAGCGCGGGTGAACGCCCGGACTTCATCATTTTGGACGTGTTGATGCCCGAAATGAGCGGGCTCGATACGCTCCAGGAAATGATGCACCTGGACCGCAGCCTGAACGTGATCATGCTGTCGTGCTCGAATGAAGTGGGCACGGTGGTGGAGGCTATCCGGCTAGGGGCGCACGACTACCTGACAAAGCCATTTGAAAAGACAGAACTCGACGCGGCCATGCTGAAGTCGCGGCAAAAGAAACAGCTGACGCAGGAAAACCAGGCATTGCGGGATTATTGCGACCAAGTCACCGAAGATTTGAGCTTCCTGGCGGCGAGCCCCCAGATGGTGCGAATCCGGCAGCAGATTCTGCAAATTGCGCCGGTAGACGTGCCTGTGTTCATCTGCGGAGAGAGCGGAGTGGGCAAGGAAGTAGTGGCCCGGATGATCCACCTGCGTTCGAAACGCAGGAACCAGGCGTTCGTGAAGGTGAACTGCGCGGCGCTGCCGGGGGAGTTGCTGGAGTCTGAGCTGTTCGGGTTTGAACAAGGCGCCTTTACGGGCGCGGTGCGGGCGAAGCCGGGAAAATTCGAATTGGCCAACAAGGGCACGATCTTCCTGGACGAGATCGCGGAAATGTCGGTGCACCTGCAAGCCAAATTACTTCACGTTTTACAGGATCACCAGTATTCGCGACTGGGCGGGAGACACCTGGTGGAGACGGACGTCCGCGTGCTAGCGGCAACAAACGTGGATGTGCAAGAGGCCATGAAAACGGGCCGATTCCGGGAAGACTTGTATTACCGGTTGAATGTGTTGTCGATCATGGTTCCTCCGCTGCGGGAACGCACGACGGAGATTCCATTGTTGTTCCGGCATTTCCTGGAGAAATACAGCGAGAAGTTCGGCAAGACGCCACAAACGCCCTCGAAGCACCTGATGGATGCGGCGCTGAATTATCCGTGGCCGGGCAATTTGCGGGAACTGGAAAACTTCGTCAAGCGGTACGTGATTTTGGAGGATGACGAAGGAAGCTTGCGGGAATTAGTAGAGATGTCCGCAACGCGGCAGAGGATTTCCCCGCGCGAGGTAACGAACATTCCCAAGGAGCAGGGTTTGAAGGCGCTGGTGCGCGGATTGAAAGACGAAGCGGAGATGGAAGCGATTGCCGACGCGTTGGAAAAGACGCGCTGGTGCCGGAAAGATGCCGCCAAAATGCTGGGGATCAGCTACAAGGCGCTTCTGTATAAGATGAGGCAGTTCAACCTGGATACGCCGAGGACACGTCGCACTGCGGCAGCGAAAACGGAAGAGGCGGCACCGGCCGGTGTCGGAGTCAAGGCAGAGTAGCCGGTAGGCCTAGTACGACCTGCTGCTACCTGAGCACGCTGCAAGAAAAGAGCCCTTGCAGGAAAAAGCGGCGCGGGGTATCTTGCGCAGCGAAACGTAATACCAAGCTGGAAAAAGCGTAGCAACCATCCTGAGGGGTGCAAGTTTGATCGCGAGATCAAAGAATGCAGGATGATCATTGCGCGTGGGGCAGAGCAGTGAGGATCCTCGGCGGGATTGAGTCAAAGCCGGCGAGTCTCTTCGTTCTCTCCTTTGAAAACAATCAAGAATCCAGCGGGTACTTTTTCTCAAAAATAAAATCTTGGGGCGGTGGCTCACGCTCGGGAGCCACGAACGGAGTCGAGGATGTCCGTAATGGAAGAACGCCGCACGGCGAGACGCTATGACCTGACGTTGCCAGTCAGCATCCGATTTGCAGCAGAAAAACTAGTCGGTAGGCAAGAGGGCAAAACAAGAGATATTTCCACGCGCGGGTTGTACTTCGTAATCGTGCAGGATCTGGATGCGGGTTCCGAACTTGACATCACACTGACACTGCCCGCCGAGATCACCCGCGGAACGGATGTTTTCGTTCGCGCGCAGGGCAAGGTAGTCCGCGTGGAACGCCGCGTGGAGGATGGAGAGCCACGAATGGGAGTTGCCGCGGTGATCGAGCGCTATGACATCATTCGCGGCGAACACGCTAGAGCTTGATGAATCCTGCGCATTCGAGCGCACTCTTGTCTGACCATACTCGCATTCTTGGGCTGGCTGCGGCGTAGCAATCTTCTTACGTCTCGTTTCTACCCCTGGACGTTCCGTCCATTATCCGTTCTTAACCTTAAATTCACCTGAGAGAACAATCCTTCCCCGTTGTGTCTGGAAGTTTTCCCATTGTTGCGGGCGAATGAAAAGTGAGCCTCGGGGCAGTACTAGAACTTGACTGGGAATTATTCTCCTATTTCACTGAAACAATTAACCTTATGGCCATATGAGAGATTCTAATGTGGGCCCGGAAGGCAGGTTCTTTGGTTGGCCATGTGCAACTGACCTGGCACTAGAGCATATGGCCGGAGCGTGTCCAACCCGAAACGCCAGTTGGGAACGACTGGACTCAGTGCCGCCAGACCCGGTTTTGTTCGGGCGGTCGGCGGCGATGGGGGAGGTCCGTCGGAGAGCGGAAAAGATCTGCCGGACGAACGTGCCGATCCTGCTGTGTGGTGAGGGTGGCACGGGCAAGGAAGCGCTGGCGCGATGGATCCACGCGAATTCGGAATACTCTCCGGGAGAATTTGTGAAAGTGAGCTGTGCGGCGATTCCCGGGACGCTGCTTGAGAGTGAACTGTTCGGATACGAACAGGGGGCCTTCACGGGGGCAAATGTTTCCAAGCCCGGGCGAGTGGAGTTGGCGCATCGCGGTACCCTGTTCTTGGATGAGATTGCAGAGTTGGATCCAAATCTTCAGAGCAAGCTGTTGCAGTTTTTGCAAGACGGCACATTTTCGCGCATTGGGGATCACTCTGAACGAAGGATTGACGCGCGCCTTGTCTGTGCAACAAACAAAGATCTGGACCAAGAAACTGAGGCCGGCAGGTTCCGGCAAGACCTGTTCTACCGCATCCATGGGTTTCGCCTAAACCTGCCAACGCTTCGCGAGAGGCGGGAGGATATTCCGGTTCTCGCCGAGTACTTCCGAGCCCACTTTGAAAAGCAGTTCGCGACCAAGGCGGACATATTTCCGCCGGAGATGCTCGATTACCTGAAGAATCTGAACTGGCCGGGAAACCTGAGGGAGCTGTCGAACGGCGTTGCACGTTACGTATTGATTGGGCCGGAGGCAGCGATTTATCACGAACGTACTCCCAAGAAAAATGGCACGATGCGGGCGGGGGAAGACAATGGAGCGCCTGTGCCCTTGAAGCGGTTGGCAAAAGACGCCATTCGGGAAATGGAACGCAACGTCATCCTGGAATCGCTACGCGCGAATCAGTGGAACCGCCGAAAGACGGCGCAAGCTCTGAAGATCAGCTACCGCGCCTTGATCTACAAGATCCACGATGCGGGATTGATGACCCGAAAGGGCGCACAGCGAGGGGAGCAAGCAAAGAACCTGTCGAGCTCCGCGATGGGCAAATGCGCCACAGATTAGTAGGAATCTGACCAACCAGAAGCGAAGACGGACTGACCCGCCCCCAACTTAACAACTTCATTATCAATACGATGCCCCAATTGTGGGGCAGGCAAGAGAACGCCCACCCATTAAGTGCACAAGTTTGCCAATCAAGAGGTGCAGGGTTTGGTCCAGATAAAAGGATGTTCCTGTGGACAGTAAACAGGACTGTCCCGAAATTGGTCCTTTCACCAGTAGGCCAGCGAGTACCATTACCCGTACCTTCGTAGCTGGATACAGCTATGGAGGGGTGTCATGGCCAGCACACGGATACACGAGGTTTGGACTCGAAGCAATAAGCTGTGTGTCGTACCCAGGGACTGGCAACGAAAATCCTCGCTCCTTCTGGCAGTTGCTATTCTTCCTTTTCTATTGCTGAGCGGATGCTCCGGCGTGGTGAGTGCTTCCAAGACTCAGACGACCCCAACTGCGTCCTTTCTAGTCAGCTTAAGCAGTGTCAGTTTTGGTAAAGTGCCGGTTGGGAAGGCCACAGCGCAGAGCCTCTCGGTCACCAACAACGGCACAATCGCGGTCAACATCACGAAAGCGACGTTCTCCAACCCTCAGTTCAGTCTTTCCGGAATGACCCTTCCCTTGGCACTTTCGACAGGACAGGCCGGGAATTTTTCTGTTTCCGTAGATCCAACGGCAGCTGGGACGATGACAGGAACTTTGACTTTGGACGGCGACGGGGGGAGTTCGCCGGCAGTGGTAAATCTCTCGGCGACGGCAGCGGCTGCACAGCCACAGATAAGTCTAAGCTCCAATACGGTGAGCTTTGGGAGCGTCGCCGTAAGTTCTACAGGGAGTTCGAGCCTGACCATTTCAAACACGGGAACGACAAATTTGACGGTTTCCGTGCTTACGCTTACGGGAGCGGATTTCGGAATCAGCGGCATCACCACGCCTGCGACCATCAGTGCAGGGCAGAACGCCCCGGTGACATTGACGTTCAAGCCGACGATAGCTGGAACAGTGAATGGCAGCCTGACGATTACGAGCAATGACCCCACCACACCGTCGGCGGTGGTTAGTTTGACCGGCACGGGTGTGACCTCGGCAACGACGTACTCTATTTCGGGGACGATTACTGGGACCGGTGGCAACGGAGCCACGGTTACGCTCAGCGGGGCGTCGAGCGCGACCACAATTGCCAGTTCTTCCGGCGCGTACAGCTTTACCGGACTGGCAAACGGCAGCTACACGGTTACTCCCAGCCACAGCGGCTATACGTTCAGCCCATCCAGCCAGAGCGCATTGGTCAACGGCGCCAATGTGACTGTGCCAGCGTTCACGGCGACGGCAGTGACGTATTCCATATCGGGGACGATCACGGGGACCGGTGGCAATGGAGCCGTGGTGACGTTGAGTGGGGCGTCCAGCGCGACCACAACCGCGAATTCTTCCGGCGCATACAGCTTCACCGGACTGGCGAATGGCAGCTATACGGTTACTCCTAGCCACAGCGGCTATACTTTCAGCCCAGCCAGCCAGAGCGCAACGGTCAACGGCGCCAATGTGACCGTGCCAGCATTCACGGCCACGGCAGTGACAACGACATATTCTATTTCGGGGACAATCACCGGGACCGGAGGCAATGGAGCCACGGTGACGTTGAGTGGGGCGTCCAGCGCGACCACAACCGCGAATTCTTCCGGCGCGTATAGCTTCACCGGATTGGCGAATGGCAGCTACACAGTCACCCCGAGCCACAGCGGTTATACGTTCAGCCCAGCCAGCCAGAGCACAACGGTCAGCGGCGCCAATGTGACCGTGCCGGCATTCACGGTGACGGTAGTGACGTATTCCATATCGGGGACGATCAGCGGGACCGGTGGCAATGGAGCCACGGTGACATTGAGTGGTGCGTCGAGTGCGACCACAACCGCGAATTCTTCCGGTGCGTATAGCTTCACCGGGCGGGCGAATGGCAGCTACACAGTCACGCCGAGCCACAGCGGCTATACGTTCGGCCCAGCCAGCCAAAGCGCTACGGTCAACGGTGCCAATGTGACTGTACCAGCGTTCACGGCGACGGCAGTGACGTATTCCATATCGGGGACGATCACCGGGACCGGAGGCAATGGAGCCACGATAACGTTGAGTGGGGCGTCCAGCGCGACCACAACCGCCAATTCTTCCGGCGCGTACAGCTTTACCGGACTGGCAAACGGCAGCTACGCGGTCACCCCGAGCCACAGCGGCTATACGTTCAGCCCATCCAGCCAGAGCGCAACGGTCAACGGCGCCAATGTGACCGTGCCAGCATTCACGGCCACGGCAGTGACAACGACGTATTCCATATCGGGGACGATCAGCGGGACCGGTGGCAATGGAGCCACGGTGACGTTGAGTGGGGCGTCGAGCGCGACCACAACCGCGAATTCTTCCGGCGCGTACAGCTTCACTGGACTGGCGAATGGCAGCTACACGGTCACCCCAAGCAACAGCGGTTATACGTTCAGCCCAGCCAGCCAGAGCGCAACGGTCAGCGGCGCCAATGTGACCGTGCCGGCGTTCACGGCGACGGCGACAACGACGTATTCCGTTGGACTGGGGTGGACTGCAAGCACCTCGACGGTGGTGGGCTACTACGTCTACCGCAGCACAACGAGTGGAAGCGGATACGCGAAGCTTAATGCTTCCTCGGCCGCCACTGGTGTGAGCTATACCGACACAACCGTTGTGAACGGAACAACCTACTACTACGTGACTACGGCCGTCGATTCGAGCGGCACGGAGAGCGTGTATTCCAACGAAGCCTCGGCAATTATTCCCTGAGTTCTAGAGCCGAGCATCCCCATTCTTTATCGAGGGCCTTTGCCGGGAAGAGATGACGGTCCGGTGAAGGCCCTCCTCCAATTGGCATAGGCCCAGACCAGGATTTGCGCCAGCACCGCGCCCAAAGTGTCAATTGCGACATCACGTATGCTCGCGTGGCGAACGGCAACGAAAGATTGGTGCCACTCATCCAAAGCGGCGAGGGCCAGTGCGATGAAGAAGGTAGTCACAGCCCAGTCCAGGCGCCAGCCGGGGCGGCCGCCGCGGACTCCCCGGAATACCGTCACGCTAAACACGCCAAACTCCAGTACATGCGCAAGCTTGCGAATGACCACGTGGGCTTCATGCAACCAGCGGGGTGAAGCCGCGGGGAAGATCCAGCGCAACAGTGGATAGATTATGCGTGCCGTGTGCTCGCTGCTGAAGTACTGCGTAGAAAAGAGTGAAATCAGGAGGGCAACAAGAATTGCGGGCACCCAGTATTCCAGACGGCGTGACATAATGGATTCCCGATCATTCCTTGCTGGTGCCTGGCACCTTGATACTCTTGATTGTGGCCCGAGGAATGCCTATCCACCAAACTGCAGAGCTGTTCCGAGGAAGTTAATCACACACACTCCAACCACCTGCAGCTTCTAGAGTACACAGTTCTCGGAGCGGTCCCATGCTGGAATTTCAATTCGACAAACAATACTTCCTTCGCGCCATTGCCGATCCAAAGAATTTTGCGCAAGGGTCTTACTCCGATCCTCTTGTCATCACAGTGAAGTTCACGCTCGTTACGTTGGCTTCGTTGATGTTCACCGCTTGACTCGCGGGGTTGAAAATCGCCTTCAGTTTGCTGGGTTTGACCGTGTAAGAGCCGTTGGATAATCCGGAGAAGCTATAGTTTCCGGAGGCATCCGCGATGGTCGTGAGCGAGGCTGCTCCGCTCAGTGTGATGGTCGCCCCTTCGCCCGCGGACGCTGGGCTAAGGGAACCCGAGATAGTGTAAGTGGGATGAACGGCCGTGGCTGTGAAGTTTACCTCCGTCACGTCGGCATCGTTGATGGTAACTGCTTGGCTCGCGGGACTGAAGCTGTAGCCGTCCTTGCTGGGCGTAATCGCATACCTTCCATTTGCGAGTCCGCCAAGACTGTACTTGCCAGAGCCATCTGCAATCGTGGTAGCACTAGCCACGCCAGCCAGAGATAGGGAAGCCCCACTCCCGCCCACAGTTGGAGTAATCACTCCCGAGATTGCATAGGAAGCGCCTCTCCCGCTACTTGGTACCACTGAGAGCCGGTAGACTGCGAGCGATGCACCCAACGAGTTATCTGGGTACAGAGTCAAGAATCTGGGCGTTCCCGTGGCGTTGCCCGGGATCTGAAAGAGCTCAGCCATTCCGCCATTGACGCAGTCCTTCGCTCTCTCAAATGATGTATTTTCCGGCAATGCTTGGGGGACTTTAACCAATACTCCCTGAGTTACGAACAAGAGTGAAGCGGCGAACATAAAGGTCAAGATGAAGGACGGACGGATGCGGAAGCAGCTTGGGGAGAGCTCATTACGCGTACCAATCATCATCATCCGCGCCATAAACGGATTCCTCTATGAATGAACTCAGACGCTTCTCATCACACCTGTTCGGCCTCGATCGTACCATCTCTTGCGCCAACGGCTACACTTTGCCGTTCTCAGAGGAGGAGATGCCGTCGGTCAATGGTCTCTGTTCCATCACGTGTGAGTTCGTTGAAGATTCAAACCAATAGTAAAAACAATTTCGTGGCCGGAATACGCTCCAGCGAGAGAATCGTCACGCAATTTGATGCTCTGTTGTGGAAAGACAATCAACCGCCGGTCAATTCAGAAAGAGCGCGGCGCGCTTGATCCGCAAGCGGAGAAGTGGGATTCAGGTTGATGGCCTTCTCGAGTTCGACCTTGGCGCGAGAGGAATCGTTGAGCTTTTTGTAGGTCAACCCCAGGTGATACCTATAGGTCTGATTGTTTGGCACCTTCTTGATGGCGTCCTCGAACAAGGGTGCGGCAACCGAAAAAGCGCCACTGTTGAAGTAAGCCCAGCCGAGAGTGTCCGCGGAATTGGGAAGATCCGGCAGTCCTTTGCGTGCGGCCTGGGCAAGGGTCAGAGCAACGTTCGTGTTTCCGCCGTGCTCGAGGAGAAGGTAGGCAAGGTTGTTTGAAGCAAGTGGTTCGTCGGGTTTGAGCGAGAGAACTTTCTGGTAGGCGACCTGCGCTTCCTGCCAATTGCCTTGCTTCTCGTAGGAGGTCCCAAGAGCGAGATAGAGCCGAGGCTCATCAGGCGAGAGTTGAATGGCGCGCTGATAGGTGACAATCGCTTGATCGGTTTCGCCGTTCTTGGCTTGGGTCTGGGCGAGCATGCCGAGGATGACCGGATTTTTCTTGTCCAGATCCGCAGCCCGCTGGAGCGCTTTTTCCGCTTCTACGGATTGGTTGGCCCTGAGGAAGCTTTGCCCTTGCAGGAGGTAGAGCGCGGGGTTGTTGGGATCGCGATCAATCTGTTCCCTCACCACTTTCAGAGCGTCGGCGGGCCGGTTCTGCCGGAAATAGATGTCGGCGAGACCTGACACGGCATCGAGGGAATGCGAATCGCGCTCGAGGGCTTGACGGTAATAGGCTTCGCCCTCTTGCCATCGGTGCTGCGCCGCGCGCATTTGTCCGAGCTTTACGTAAGCCACGGGACTTTGCGGCGCCAGTGTGAGGAGTGTTTTGAGATCTATTTCAGCGCCGGCAGGGTCACCCTGGTTGAACCGCGCCGTGGCGTGTTCCAGAAAACCCTCGGGAGAACGTGGAGCATACTTCTTTAATTGGTCGGAGATTTCCTCGAGGTTGTGCCAATCCTGACGCCGCAAAGCGACATCCGCGAGAGCGCGCCAGGCCTGTGGGAGCGCGGGCCGGAGACGAACGGCTTCCCGCCATTCCCCTTCCGCCTGTTCCAATTTGCCCTTTTCGGCATAAGCAACCCCAAGTTCGTAATGGCCAAAAGCGTTGTCAGGAGCCCCCTTGAGGCCCTGCTGGAACGATGTGAGGGCGTCATCGACCTTTTTTTGGTGCAAGAGAATCTGGCCTTGCAGAATCTGTGCGGCGGGATCCTGCGGAGTTTTCTTAAGGATTTCGGCATTCAACTGGGCGGCATCGTCGATACGATCATTGAGGATCAGGAGTTGAATGTATGTTTTGCGAAGTTGTATGTCATTGGGATGCTGTACAGAGCTAGCAGCGAATTCATCGAGAGCTTTCGAGTTCTCGCCTCTGGCAAGGTAGAAATCGCCAAGCATGCGAAAGGCATCAGGATTGTCTCCGAGTTCCTTTTTGCCTTCCTCGAGCGTTTTCTCCGCCAGATCTTCGCGGCCCTGATTTACGTACAGTCCAGCCAGTGCGGCGCGGGGCAGCGGATCTTTGGGAGCCAATTGAATCGCGGCTTGGAATTCTTTTTCGGCCTCCGGCCAGCGCCGTTGCCGTTCGTAGAAGCCACCGAGGGTCATGAGCGGAGCGTTGGTCGTCTTATCCATCGAAAGTGCTTGTTTCAGATTCTGTTCCGCTTCGCCAACCGCTCGCAGGCGCTCTTGAATCAGTCCCAGAGCGATGTATGCCGAGGAGCGGTCCGGAACCAAACTAATGGTGGCCTTCGCTTCCGTTGCAGCGTCCTCCAGATTTCCGAGGAAGGCGTCAGATTCCGCAAGGAGAAGTTGCGCGTCGGCATTTTTCGGATTACTGGTAAGAATCTGGACCGCGAGGTCCCTGGCCTCCCGCGCTTTTCCCCCTCCCAGCAGAAGCCTGCCGAGTTCCAACTGTGCTTCTTCGTTTGTCGGCTGATTCTCTAAGGTCTTCCGTAACTCCTGGAGGGCGTTAAGCCAACTCTTCTGCTTGATGTAGCACTTCGCAAGCTTGAAGTGAGCTTCCGCGGAAGACTTGTCGGCCTGGATGGCGTTCGAGTAGAAGATAATCGCTTCTGGCAGCTTGCCCTTCGCGACCTCCTGATCGCCTTTCGCAATGAACTTCTGTCTTCTTGCGACCGGGTCAGTGGAGCAAGCTGTGAGAACCAACGTCAGGAAAACCAGGGATATGCAAGAGATAGTTCGGTTGAGATGAGAAAATCGTCCAGCCTTGATCATACGCATTGGTTTCACGATCGTCCTGGCAAAGATAAGGGAACAGTGTGAACTAATGCAATTCTACGCCCTCTCTGAAGGGATGAGTACGAGAACCGTTGGACGTAGGAACTCCTTATATAAGAATAGATTATAAGGAATTGATGGAGGAGTACGGGATGATCACAAAGACGCTCGCGTTCGCGCGGGGGAAAAGGGCCACGAGAGGTAGGGAATAGGAGGGCTAAAGTGGATAGGAAAATTCCACTCCTCAAGCGGATGGACTGGATTCGCTCCGCCGTGGGGATGTGAATAATTGGCTGAGTGTCTGTATATATAACAAAATGCATAATTTAAATAGGAATCAGGAGTATCGCCGGGGGATGGGATACTGGCAACTGCCGTGCAGATGTAGGCGTTTGAGATACTAGACTTGTCGTTGTGTGCGGGTTGTGAGCAGTCGGGATAGTAGAATCGAAACTGATATAGGGGTCTAAATGGTTCGTAATGGTGAGATTGGAATAGAGGACGCGAAGCGAGTTCTTCGGCGGTTCTGGTGGATTCTCCCGATCACGATTGTCAGCGGGACGGTCCTGGCGTTGGCAGCGGCATTTACGATGCCGAAGAAATACACGTCGACGACCCTTGTTCTGGTGGAGCAGCCCACTGTGCCAGTCGACTACGTTAAACCAGTCGTGAGCGCGGATTTGAGCAACCGTCTTGCTTCCATGAAGCAGCAAATCCTCAGCCGGTCGCGGCTGGAACCAATCATCGTGAAATTCTCGCTGTACGCAAATGATCGGAACAAACTGCCGATGGACGATCAGGTGGAAAGGCTGCGCCAGACAATCGATGTGGCGCTGATGGAACCGATGTCCGGCTCCCAGGGCCGGGCTCCTGGTTTCAAGGTGGGCGTGACCTTTGATAATCCCCGGACGGCCCAAGAGATCTGCTCGGAATTGACTTCCATGTTCATGGAGCAGAATTTGACCGACCGCGGAAATATTACGCGCGAAACGACTTCATTTCTCAGCCGGGAACTGGAAGACGCGAAAGCGAAACTGGATGAGCAAGATACGGCCGTCGCGCAGTTCCAGCGGATGCACATGGGCTCTTTGCCTGATAATGAGCAGACGAACCTTAGCCTGCTGACAGGCATGAACTCCCAGCTAGAAGCAAACACACAGGCGCTCACACGAGCGCAGGAAGACAAGGCTTTGAACGAAGGGCTATTGGGACAGCAGGAAGCGGCTTGGAAGGCTGCGCAGTCCGGGCACAATCCGGAGACGCAAGAGCAGCAATTGGTGGCTTTGCAAGAGCAATTAGCGTCGCTCCTGACACGTTACACGTCGGAGCATCCGGATGTCATCAAATTACAAGGACAGATTGAGCAGCTCAAGCAACATATTGCTGAAGCACCCAAGACTGTTACGGATGAGGATCACAGGAACGCGGCGGCGAAGACGGAACCAGCTCAGATTCAGCAACTGCGGGCCAGGATTCGGCAGGATAACATCAACATTGCGGATCTAAACAAAGCACAGGACACCATACAGGGGCGCATACGAGTTCTTCAAGCGCGGGTGGAGTCCAGCCCGGCAATCGAGCAGCAGTTCAAGGAATTGACGCGCAATTATCAAACTGCGCTCGATTTCTACAACAACCTACTGAGAAAACGGCAAGATTCCGGTATAGCGACGGACCTGGAACGCACGCAGGAAAGCGAAACGTTTCGAGTTCTTGATCCTCCCAGCCTCCCCGCCAAACCGTCTTCGCCGAAGATCCCGGTAATGGCAGGAGGGGGATTTGGTGGCGGGCTGATGCTGGGTTTGGGCATTCTCTATTTACTGGCCATCAGCGACAAGTCCTACCACACGGAACGCGATGTGGAGATTTCGTTGCAACTTCCAGTGCTGACGATGGTGCCAAGTCTCATTTGGAACGGAAATGGCAATGGGACCACGAGCGGAATTACGGGTTCCTCATTATCGATTGAAAAGAATGCATAAGAGATTTACGGAAAGGGTTCCCCAGACAAAGATATGAGCAGGATCCACGAGGCACTAAAAAAGGCAGCCGAACAAAGGGCACCGTTGGCTTCACGTTCGCCCGAATCCGTCATGCTGGAAGTCACAGCGGAAGAACCGAGCCGGAGCCAGGGCGCGACCGTTGAAGCGATCAACCCTGTGGTTGAAGTGAAAAAGACGAGCGCGAATATTGTTCCGCCTTCCTTTGCGGACATCGCCAGCAAATGTGCTCATCCGACATGGGCGCTGGATCCGCGCTTCACAGTCTTTTCCGGGCTCGAAGGCGATCACTCGAGCGCCGAACGATTTCGCACACTGCGCTCGCGTTTGTCGCAGATCAGAGACACCCGGCCGCTCAAGAAAATTTTGATCACGAGCAGCGTTCCCGCCGAAGGGAAGTCGTTTATCGCCAGCAATCTTGCCCAGTCGTTTGTGCGACAGGCGGACCGGAGGGTGCTGCTGATTGACGCGGACCTGCGTGCACCCCGCTTGCATACAGCCCTTGGCACCAGTCCCCGGCCGGGCCTCGCAGAGTACTTGATGGGTGAGGCGGATGAATACCAGGTCATCCAACAGGGCGAAGAGAAGAATTTGTGTTTTATCCCGTATGGGAGCGAAAGTGCGGACCCCAGCGAGTTGCTTTCGCGCCAGCGCATGCGCAAGCTGCTGGACTTTGTTTCGCCAGCGTTCGATTGGATTTTGTTGGACTCGCCTCCCGTCCTGCCTGTGCATGACGCCAGCATCCTAGCTGATCTGTGCGATGGAGTTTTGTTCGTGGTGAGGGCCGGGGCAACTGAGTCAGTGGTAGCGGAAAAGGCCGTGGCGGAGTTTCGACAGAAGAATCTGCTGGGAGTGGTATTGAACGGGACGGACCGCGCTGACTCTTATGGCGGCTACTACTACGATTCCGAATATAAAAGCGCGGCGGTGTTGTGACGCCGGACTAAGGTTCGATAAGCCAACGCTTTAGGTGAGTATCAAGAATTTGCAATCAGGAGAAGAAGGAAAGACATGGCAAATCCGACAAAAGTGCCTTTTTTGGATCTTGTGAAGCCGCATCAAGAACTGGAGTCTGAGCTTCTCGCAGTCGTGAAAGAAGCGTTCAGCACGGCCGGCTTTATCGGCGGTCCGATGGTCGAAGGGTTCGAGCGGGAGTTCGCGAACTTCTGCGATACGAAATACTGCGTGGGTGTAAACAGCGGCACGGACGCTTTGCGCTTTGCCTTTATGGCTGCGGGAGTGGGCCAAGGCGACATCGTCATCACGGTTCCGCACACGTTTATCGCCACGACGGAAGCCATCTCTCAGGCGGGGGCACAAATCGCATTCGTGGATATCAACGAGCAGACCTACACGTTGGATCCTGCAAAGCTGAAAACGTATCTGGAAACGCAATGCGAGATGGATCCTGGAACCGGGAAGCTAGTTGATAAGAAATCAAAGCTTCGAGTCGCGGCCATCGTTCCCGTGCATCTCTACGGGCAGGCGGCGGACATGGATCCCATCCTGGAGCTTGCAGCACGCTACCACCTGGTTGTTGTTGAAGATGCCTGCCAGTCGCATGGTGCCGAGTATTTTTCCAAGAAAGAAAACGTCTGGAAAAAGGCCGGCTCGATGGGGCTGGCGGCGGCGTTCAGCTTCTACCCGGGGAAAAACCTGGGTGCGTGCGGCGAAGCCGGCGCAATTACGACCAACGATGAAAAGCTGGCGCAGAAAATGCGCATGATTCGTGACCATGGCCAGGCGAAGAAGTACTACCACGATGTGGAAGGTTACAACGGCCGGCTGGATTCCATCCAAGCGGGATGGCTCAGCGTCAAACTCCGCCATCTGGCGAAATGGAATGAATCGCGCCGCATGCTTGCGCATGCGTACCACAAACTGCTCGAGGATTTGAAAGGAGCCGTGGTCCTCCCCATTGAGGCTCCCTTTACCAAGGGCGTTTATCACCTGTATGTCATCCGGCTGCAGGATCGCGAAGCGCTGCAAGCGCACTTGGCCGAAATGGGCATCGGAACGGGGATTCATTATCCGATTCCGCTGCACCTGCAAAAGGCCTATCAACACCTGGGGTACAAACAAGGAGATTTCCCGGTGACGGAAAAAGTGGCAAGTGAAATTGTTTCCTTGCCCATGTTTCCGCAGCTCACGGCGGAGCAACAGAAATTGGTTGCCGAGAGCGTTGCAATCTTCGTGAATTCCAAGCTTGCGACCACGCGCTAAGGAACAGGTTTTCCAAGCGCCTTAGGGTGTAACCGTATAAAGATCCACCATCCCGCCTTCCAAATGCTCGTTTACGTGGCAGTGAAATAGCCACGTCCCGACATTGTCGGGAACCATGTCCGCAACGCCCATAGACATAGGGGACAGGCTCACGGTGTCTGTGCGCATGCCGTTGAACAAAACTGTTTGGCCGTGCCAGTGAGGAGTATGCACGTCGTCTTCGTTGCTGTTCGATAGCAAGTACCAGCGCACGCGTTCGCCCTTTTTCATTGTGATTTTAGGTAGATTGCCCTCGATGAGCCCATTCAAGCTGTAGAAGAGGTACTTCACGCGAAAGGCCGGATCCGTGGATCTGAGCCCCGGGGTCCATCTTCGCTGATTCGAAGTGTTTGCCTCGAAGTACCAGCTTTCCGTTTCATCAAATACAGCAAACGCGATGACGAATTCACGATCCACATCCAGCGGAGTGCCATCCGGCCGGGTGGTGCCGTGTTTACTTACAATAATTGGCCCGAACAAGCCGCTGTTCATATCCCTTGGCTCGACCCAGTGTGAGTGGTACATCCAGATTACAGAGCTGGGGTCCATCGGCCCGGGTCCCGCGCGTTCCGGCACAGACCAGATGTAGGTATACGTTTCTCCGGGCGCGACGGCGTAGCCCTTCTTCTGTTCGGGAAGAACTCCGTCGTTGTAGACGGCGCCCTCGGATTCCTTCGTGTACTCCAAGCCATGAGGGTGCATGCTGCAGAAAATCCTGGTGTTATTCTTGAAAACGACTTGAATTACATCGCCGACTTCCGCGCGGATCAGCGGTCCCAGTATGCCCAAATGCTCCCACTGGGGCGGACGCGGTTTCAGGGTCTTGAAAGTGGCATCTGTGTATTCCTGATAGATCGCCTTGCGGTACTTCGTCCCGCCGGATGGACCTTCCTTTTCCGCTCCCGGCAACCCCACCAGGTTTCTGCCGTGCGGAGCATAATCCCAGACGACCTCGTCGGCCGCGATGTAGTAAACAAGCATCCGCGGTGGCGGTTCGGCAGCCTGGGCCCTTCGGGTTAGACACGAGAAAAAGAAAGCAAGAGCGAGAATCAAGAAGATCAGGCCAAATTTCTTCAAGTGTGCACCTCAGTCGCGGATCAGCAAGGAATAGTCGGGGATGCAAGCTACTACGGGACAGACAATCACCGTCGCTGCTGAACGGACGCTTTTCAAGCCAGCCACAGTGTACGGCCATCGGTTTCGATTCACAACAAGCCTTGACTGTAGAAGTAATTCACAACACGCTTGAAAGAGAGGGTTTGGCGATTTTGAACCCAATAGTGGGCTTTTCCTGCGCGAGGGTAACCGCGGTGCACCGCTGCTTGTTCAGAGAGTTCGGGGAGAAGAACGGGACACTTTTTCAGCGCCTACTCGCTCATAGTCGCAGTTCTGGAGGTTCTCCCTGGCGTTCATGAATCCCTTGCAGGCAATTTGCTCGATGCTTAGCTGACCTCGGAAGGCTCGCCACGGCGCGTTTGATTTCCCAAACTTGGATTAGGGGGAGTTTCTTGCCGTCGGGGGCCAAAGACTGAAGAAGTCATAAATGTGGAAGCGATTTTCCCAGGCACCCCCTCAGAGCCAAGCGCGTCTTTCTTTAGCGTTGATAATAAAAGACTTATTGCCATAAAGATGGCTCGCAAATTGCGTCATTGGAGTCAGCGAGGGGTGTATATCGATCGTCGGGTTGCCCCCTCGAGTGGCTTGCTTCCTTCGCTGGAGCCGCTGAGGGCACCGGGCCGCAAGTCGGAAACAGCAACAATGCCACGAATTGGATCACACGAAATCCCCTCCCGCACCCTCATGTTAATGGGGGTGGACTTCCTAGCCTTGATTGCCTCCCTGGTGATTGCTGCAGCACTGCGCATGCCTGGGGGATTTGTAATTGAACTCAGCGACCCGTGGTTTTGGTCCAAAGCATCGCTCGTTGCTGTCGTTTGTGAGCTCTGTCTTTACTTTAACGATTTGTATGATTTTCGTGTTGTCAGGCGGCGGGCCGATCTGCTGGTGCACACCATGCAGGCTTTGGGGGCCTCATGCGTGGTCTTGTCGCTCACTTACTTCTTGATTCCCGATTCCAGTCTTGGCAGAAGCATTGCCGTGACCTCCGCTCCGCTCAGCCTGGTGCTTCTGATGAGTTGGCGCTTGTCTGCAAATGCCATAAACCTTTTGGCGAAGGGAGATGAGCGGGTGCTGCTGGTGGGCACTGGGAACGCAGGAATCTCGCTGGTGCGACACATCCTGGACCATCCTGAATACAACATGCAGGTTGTCGGGTTCTTGGATGAAAAGGGCGAGGACATTGGCAAGTCGTTGGTGAACCCGCGGGTGGTCGGCGCGGTCTCCGAATTGGAAGCGATCACAGCGCGCGAGAAGATCGATCGAGTCATTCTCTCCTTCAAAGAACGCAGAGGGAGCATGCCGGTGAGAGAGTTGCTGCACCTGAAGTTCGCCGGAGTGAGGGTCGAGGACGTGCACAGTTGTTTTGAGCGGCTCTCTGGGCGGATCACCATCGAGCATCTTTCGCCGAGTTGGTTCATTCTCTCGGAAGGTTTTAAGAAGTCTCCCTGGCTAAGGGCATCAAAGAGAGCCATTGACATCATCGTGTCCGCCATCCTTCTGTTGTTGGTCGCTCCGATTTTGCCGTTCGTGATGCTCGCGATCTATATCGAATCCGGTAGCCCGGTGCTCTTTCGGCAAGCGCGCGTGGGATACAAGGGACGGGAATTCGAACTACTGAAGTTTCGTTCCATGAGGCAGGACGCGGAAAAGAATGGCCCTCAGTGGGCAACCCAGAGCGACGCCCGGATTACGCGAGTCGGGAATTTTCTCCGCAAAACGCGCTTGGATGAAATACCCCAGTTGTTCAACGTCTTCCGCGGAGAGATGAGCTTGGTTGGCCCGCGCCCGGAGCGCCTGGTGTTCTGCCAGATGCTCGAGGAGAAAATCCCCTATTTCAACCTGCGCCATTCCGTTCGGCCGGGATTGACCGGCTGGGCACAAGTCCGGTTTCGTTATAGTGCGAATTTCGACGATGCCAAGGATAAACTCGAACTGGACCTGTTTTACGTGAAGAACCTTTCGCTGCTGGTCGACTTCGCGATCCTTTTCGAAACGATCAAGGTGGTCCTGCTGCGCCGCGGGGCCCACTAGTTAAATGAATTCACCGAGTTCAGTGAATATGGCTGTCAACGAAAAAAAGCCTGCCGCGGAGAAGACCAATCTGTTTAACTCTGCAGCTTCTACCAAAACGGAAGAGAATGCCTCTGCGTCCACACGGGTTTTGGTGCTGACCGATTCATTCCCACCGCATGCAGGAGGTTCGCGAGAGTACTACTACAACGTCTACAGAGAACTGGTAGCTCTCGGGAATTATGAAGTGACGATT